>JAANMW010000005.1_pt1 | contig 211766 bp, 199 predicted proteins | sample 7279671 | NCBI WGS metagenome assembly JAANMW01 (sample SAMN14094541, study PRJNA606508) | bioreactor metagenome | isolation source: A lab-scale SPAN reactor treating ammonium-rich wastewater day 247 | place: Ireland: Galway | collected 2017-09-19 | reverse complement strand
CCGGCTGGCCGCGTTTCGGCGACCTGTGGGCCCGCCAGGACGAGCACCTGGCTGCCAGCGAGGCGCTGCTGCGGGACGAGGTCGTCACCCTGGCGGAATCGCCCGAGCTGGACCTGGCCGTGGTCCGGATCCCGCCGTACCTCCGTCACCGGACGGCCCGCCGCTACCTGCGCGACGAGCAGGCCGTGCTCCATCCCTTCGCCATCAACTCCGCTACCGCCTGCACGCGCCTGCTGCGCGTGCAGGGCAACCGCTACGAATTCGAGTACCGCTACGAGGGCTGGGTGCAGATCGCGTCCCGCCGGGTGCCGCTGCGGGTGCAACTCGGGCCGCTCGCCAGGCGGCTGAACGAGCTCGACGCGTCGCCCGGCTGGGCGGCCGAAGACCCCACCGGCATGGTGCCGCGCCTCCATCGTCCCGATGGCTCGGAGACGGCGCTGCCGCTCGAGATCTTCCTGCAGGAACTCGAGACGGCGCTGCGTTCCGCGCCCGTCGCCTGGGATCCCTATGACTGGAAGCCTGCGCCGGGGCAGTCGGGAGCTTGAAGGCGGTTCGCAACGGCCGGAGACCACCAGCGGGGTAGTAAAGCGTGAACGACCGCGTCCGCATCACCATGGACGGACCGTTGGCTTTGGTCTCCCTGTCCCGCCCGGACAAGCACAACGGCATGGACCTGCGCATGCTGGACGAGGTGCGCCGGGCCGCCCGGCGCCTGCGCCGGGACCGGCAATTGCGCGCGGTGATCCTGCACGGCGAGGGGCCGTCCTTCTGTGCCGGACTCGACGTCAGGAGCGTGCTGGGCAGGCCGGCGGCTGCCGCCCTGGGCTTCGCCTCGCTGCTGTCCCCCACGCGCAATCGCTTCCAGGAGTGGAGCATGGCCTGGCGCGAAGTGCCGGTGCCGGTGATCGCCGCCGTCCACGGCAACTGCTTCGGCGCGGGCCTGCAGCTGGCGCTCGGAGCGGACCTGCGCATCGCGACGCCCGATGCGCGGCTCTCGGTGATGGAGATCAGGTGGGGGCTGGTCCCCGACATGGGGGGCGCGGCGCTGCTGCGCGAACTGGTGCGCATCGACGTGGCGAAGGAGCTTTCGATGACCGGTCGCGTGATCTCCGGATCGGAGGCGCACGCGCTGGGTCTGGTCACCCACGTCGCCGACGCGCCGCTCGGGCACGCGCGGTCGCTGGCCGCCGAGATCGCCACCCGCTCGCCCGACGCGGTGGCCGCCGCCAAGTGCCTGCTGCAGGACGCCTGGCACGGCAGCGAGGACGAGGCGCTGGCTGCGGAACGCCGGTGGCAGCGCCGCCTGATCGGCGGCACTAACCAGCGCGTCGCCGTCCGGCGCAACGCGCCGCGTAATCCCGACCAGCCCGATCAGCCGGAGCCGCCCTTCCGTACCCGGCGCCTCGGCAGCTGAGCGTGGCGGCCTACCCGCACCTGCTGGCGCCGCTGGACCTGGGCTACACCCGCCTGCGCAACCGCGTGCTGATGGGATCCATGCACACGGGTCTCGAGGACCGGGTCGCTAACTTCCCGCGGCTGGCGGCGTACTTTGCCGAGCGAGCACGCGGCGGCGTCGGCCTGATCGTGACGGGCGGGTTTGCGCCCAACGTCGAGGGCTGGCTGCTGCCCTTTGCGTCGCGGCTGGCGTCCCGCGCTGCGGCCCGTGCCCACCGGCCGCTCACCGATGCCGTGCACGCCAGCGAGGGAAAAATCGCACTGCAGATCCTGCACGCCGGCCGCTACGGCTACCACCCGCTGTCGGTGGGGGCCTCGGCGATCAAGTCGCCCATCACGCCGTTCAGGCCGCGGGCCCTGTCCGCCGCCGGCGTCGAGCGCCAGATCCGCGCCTTCGTCCGCTGCGCCGCGCTGGCCCGGGAGGCCGGCTACGACGGCGTGGAGGTGATGGGTTCCGAGGGCTACTTCATCAACCAGTTCCTCGTGACGCACACCAACCGGCGCGACGACCGGTGGGGCGGCAGCTTTGCAAACCGCATGCAGCTGCCGGTCGAGATCGTGAGCCGGACGCGGCAGTCGGTCGGCCGCGACTTCATCATCATCTACCGCCTGTCCATGCTCGACCTGATCCCCGACGGCCAGACGTGGGACGAGGTCGTGATGCTCGCAAAGGCCATCGAGCGCGCCGGGGCCACGATCATCAACACCGGCATCGGCTGGCACGAGGCACGGGTGCCGACGATCGCCACCTCCGTGCCCCGCGCCGCCTTCGCCTGGGTGACCCGCCGGCTTAAAGGCGAGGTGTCGGTCCCGCTGTGCACCACCAACCGCATCAACGCGCCGGAGGTGGCCGAGCGACTCCTCGCGGACGGGGACGCCGACATGGTCTCGATGGCGCGGCCGCTGCTGGCCGATCCGGACTTCGTGAACAAGGCGGCAGCGGGCCGGGCGGCGGAGATCAATACCTGCATCGCCTGCAACCAGGCCTGCCTCGACCACGTCTTCGTCAGGGCGATGGCGAGCTGCCTCGTGAATCCCCGCGCCTGCCACGAGACGGAGCTGAACTACCTGCCGGCCACCACGAAGAAGCGCATCGCCGTGGTCGGCGCCGGCCCGGCGGGCCTCGCGGCGGCCACCGTCCTCGCCGGGCGCGGCCATGCCGTGCAGCTCTACGAGTCGGCCGGGGAGATCGGCGGCCAGTTCAACATGGCGAAGCGCATCCCGGGGAAGGAAGAGTTCCACGAGACGCTGCGCTACTTCGGGCAGCGCCTGTCGAGCCTGGGCATTGCGCTGCGCCTGAACACGCGGGTCACCGCGGCGCAGCTCCTGCAGACCGGCTTCGATGAGGTGGTGCTGGCCACCGGCGTGACGCCGCGCAGCCCGGGGATTCCCGGCCAGGACCACCCGTGCGTGCTGTCCTACGTGGACGTGCTCCTGCACGGGCTGCCGGTGGGCCAGCGGGTCGCGATCGTGGGCGCCGGCGGCATCGGCTTCGACGTGGCGGAGTATCTCGTCAACGACGGGCACTCGCCGACGCTGGACCTGCCGGCCTGGCTCGCGGAGTGGGGCGTTGCGGACCCGGCCACGGCCCGGGGCGGCGTCGCGGGGGTGAAGCCGGTCGTCGCGCCGCCCGCACGCCAGGTCTGGCTGCTGCAGCGGAGATCGGGGAAGCCGGGTGCCGGGCTCGGGAAGACCACCGGCTGGATCCACCGGGCCACGCTGAAGATGAAGCGGGTGGCGATGCTCGCCGGCGTGACCTACGACCGCATCGACGATGCGGGCCTGCACATCACCGTCGGCGGCAGGCGCTCGGTGCTCGCGGTGGACAACGTGCTCCTGTGCACCGGCCAGGAACCCCTCCGCGAGCTGCAGGCACCGCTGACGGCCGCCGGGATGACCACCCACGTCATCGGCGGCGCCGACGTGGCCACCGAGCTGGATGCGAAGCGCGCCATCCGGCAGGCGTCGGTGGTGGCGGCAGGGATCTAGGCAGGCCTCTGGCCGGAAATGAAGGCGAACCCGCCGGAAGCTTCTCAGTCAGCATAAAGTGGTGGCAGTTCCTGCACCAGCCCGCCGGCCGACAGGAATGGATTGACCGCGCGTACCCGGCCATAGTGCCGGCCGTGCTCGAAATCCTCGGAAAGCAGTTCGGGGATTCCGCCGGCCTCTGCGTAAGCCCACAGGTGGGCATCGAACCAGGACAAGCCGTACAGCGCCATGCCGCGCATCGCGGTCAGCAGCACCTCCGGTCCAGGGTAGATCACGCGGAACTGCGCCATCATCGATTCGGCCTCGAGCAGCGCCGCTGCCGCTGGCAGCAGTGGCTCGCCGCCCAGATCAGCCCTGGGTCGAGTGACCGCGGCAACGAACTCGACCAGGGCCTGGTGAGGTAGCACCAGCGCGTCGCGGGCTATGCCGTCGCCGAGCAGTGCCGCGGCCCGTTGCTGCCTGGCCGGATCGCGCGGGTCCACGCGATAGACCAGGACGTTGGTATCAACGAGGCTTGCCACGGGTATAGAGGTCTTCCCGCCGCCAGTCCCGGCCGGTGGCCGGCTGCGAGGGCAGCGCCAGATCGCGGGCCCGGCGCCGCAGGCGCTCGGTGGCCTCGTCGAAAAGGCGCAGGCGCTCTTGCACACTGAAGCCCGCCTGCGGCCTGGCGCCGGCGGGCACGATATGGATCAGTTCCCCCGCGGATATGAACTCGATCTCGTCCCCCGGGGCGATGCCGTGCTGTTCGGCGATGCGCTTGGGCAGCGTGACCTGCAGCTTGCTGGTGACCTTGGCCATGATCCTTACTTTAGCAAGGGTAAATTCCTTGTCAAATACCGCCTGCCAATCCAGTCGCGGCCTTGGGCTGTGAAGGCCCTACACTCACAACCGGAGGATCGACCATGCACCTTGCAGGACTCGTCCTGGCTGCCGGCGGCGCCCGCCGCTTTGGCAGCCCGAAGGTACTGGCGCCCTTTCACGGGGAGCCGCTGGTCCACCGTGCCGCCCGGTTGCTCTCGCCCCTGTGCCCCGCCGGGGTGTTCGTGGTGACCGGCGACGGAGAAGCGGCCATCCGGACGGCTCTCACCGGCACGGGGGCCACCTGCGTGCCCAATCCGGACTGGTCCGACGGCCTGTCGTCCTCGCTGCGGGCCGGCGTCGCCGCGCTGCCGCCGGCGGCGGAGGCGGTGCTGATCCTGCTCGCGGACACCCCGGCCGTCACCGACAGGGATCTGGAAGCCCTGGTGGCAGCCTGGCAGGTCGAGCCCCAGCTGCCGGCCGCCGCCCACTACGGTGACCGCGCGGGCCCGCCGGTGATACTGCCGCGGTCCCTGTGGCCGGAGCTGGCCGCGCTGCGCGGCGACCAGGGCGCCCGCAGCCTGCTGCAGTGGCACACCGAGCTCATCACCGTGCCCATGCCCCATGCCGCGCTGGACGTGGACACGCCGGCGGATCTGGCGCAGCTCGAAGCGCGTCCGGCACAATGAGCCATGATCAACGTCCACATCGAGTACTTCGCGATCCTGCGGGAGCATGCCGGTCGCCCGCGGGAAGAGCTCGCCACCGCGGCGACCACGCTCCGGGGACTCTATGCCGAGCTGGATGGCCGCTACGGCTTTCCCGCCCTCGGCGCGCTGAAGGTGGCCGTCAATGACGAGTTCCGCGACTGGGACACCCGGTTGCGGGACGGCGACCGGGTGGTCTTCATTCCCCCGGTGGCGGGCGGGTGACGCGCTTCGCCTTCAGCCGCGACCCGGTCGATCCCGGCGCGTACCGGAGCCGGGTCAGCGACCCGGTGGCCGGCGCCTATGCCAGCTTCGAGGGCTGGGTGCGCAACCACAACGAGGGCCGCCCGGTCCGGCAGCTGGAGTACGAGGCCTACGAGGCGCTGGGGACGAAGGAGGGCGAGCGCATCGTCGCCGAGGCGGTCGCGCGTTTTCCCATCGCCCGCGCCTGCTGCGTGCACCGGCTGGGGCGGCTCGAGATCGGCGACCTGGCCGTCTGGGTCGGCGTCACGGCGGCCCACCGGGACGCGGCCTTCGCCGCCTGCCGCTACATCATTGACGAAGTGAAGGCGCGCGTGCCCATCTGGAAGAAAGAGCACTACGCCGAAGGGGATTCCGGCTGGATCAACTGCGAGGTCAGGGCCGGCGCGGTGGCCGGCCCCCCGACCGACGCCGCTACGAGCGCTGACGCTCCCGCTGGATCAGCTCCTCGCTGACGGCCAGCAGGTCGGTGGGGCTGCGGATCTGCGGCCCGTCGGTGGTGTACTTGCCGTCGATCACCAGCAGCGGCACTCCCCTTACCCGGTACTTCACGGTGAGGTCTTTGGCCCGCTTGAGCTGGGCGTCGATCGAGAAAGAGCGGAAGGTCCGGTTGAAGTCCTCGGCGGAGACGCCGTGCTGGGCGAACAGCTTCTGGATCTCGGCTTCTTCCGTGACTGCGCGGCCGTCCACGTGAATGGCGCGGAACACGGCGGGCACGATCACGTCGGCCTTGCCCAGCGCTTCAGCCGTGTAGTAGACGCGGGCGTGGGTCTCGTTGACGGGATTCCACATCACCGGTATGCGCACGAAGCTCACGTCGGCAGGCAGCTTCTTCACCCAGTCCTGGAGCACCGGCTCGAGGTTGTAGCAATGGTTGCAGCCGAACCAGAACACCTCGGCCACCTCGATCTTGCCGGCCGGGCTGCTGGTGCCCTGCGCGGTGGTGAGCACGCTGTAGTGCTTGCCTTCCTCGTACTTCCACTCGGTCTGCCGGGCGGGGGCGGGCTGGCTGGCCGGTAGCACGATGTCCGCAGCGGCCGCACCGGCTCCTTCGGTGGCCGCGGACTCTTCAACCGGTGCCGGGCTTTCGGTTGTTTCGGTTACGGCCTCGGGTGCCGGCGCGGCAACGACCGGTGCCGGGCTTTCGGTTCGTTCGGTTGCGGCCGGTGCCGGTGCGGCGGCGGTATCCCCGGCGGGCTTGCCGCCACAGGCGCCAACGAGAGCGAGACAGGCGGTGAGCAGAAGAAGCTGGCTGCGATTGATGATCATGATTGCCCCTGCCGGCCGCGCTCAGCGCAGCCCCTGGATATAGGAAGTGACCGCCCGGATCTCGTCATCGGTGAGCATGGCGGCGATGTTGCGCATCATCTGGGTATCCCCGTCGGTGACCCGCTCCCTGGCGCGGTAGGCCCGCAGCTGGATGGCCGCATAGGCGGCGTGCTGGCCGCTGACGGACGGCCAGCCGGCCAGGGCATTGCCCCGTCCCGAAGGCCCGTGGCAGGCGATGCAGGCGGGAACGCCCGTGTCCTTGTTGCCGCCCCGGTACAGGCGTTCGCCGGCGGGTACAAGTTCCGGGTCCGCCACCGATGGCGCCAGCGTCTGGGCAGCGTAGTAAGCGGACAGGTCGGCAATGTCCTCGTCGCTGAGCGGCAGCGCCATGGCGCTCATCAGCACGTTCTGCCGCTCGCCGCTGCGGAAGCTGCGCAGTGCCTTCGTCAGGTAACTCTCATGCTGGCCGGCCAGGCTCGGCCAGTCGGGGTTCGCGCTGTTGCCGTCCATGCCGTGGCAGGCCGAGCAGGTAATCGCCTTGGCCTGCCCGGCTTCCACCGAGCCGGCGTGGGCGCCCGGCGCCAGGCCGGCCAGCGCCGCCGTGCCGATGCCGAGCCACAGGCAGAGGCGGGGTGCGAGATGCCGGAACGCGGTAAAAAAATGTCGGGTCGGGACGAGATTGGAAGTGTGCATAGGGCTGTTCTTCAAGGGAATTCCGGGTAGCCGCCGCGTGCTAGACTGCGGCCGCGCGAGATTGTACACCACGCCTTTCACCGAGCCACGCCGATGTCCCTCTATCCCGCGGCCCGGTTCATCACCAGCGCCAACAGCCCCCGCCAGCTGCCCCCCGATAGCGGCGCCGAGGTGGCCTTTGCCGGCCGCTCCAACGCGGGCAAGTCGAGCGCCATCAATACCATCCTGGGCCGCCGGGACTTCGCCCGCACCAGCAAGACGCCGGGCCGCACCCAGCTGATCAATTTCTTTGCGCTGGACGACCGCTGCCGGCTGGTGGACCTGCCCGGCTACGGCTTCGCCCGGGTGTCCCACGAGATGCGGGAGCACTGGCGTGAACTGCTGACCGGGTACTTCGACAGCCGCCGCTCGCTCACGGGACTGATGCTGGTGGTCGACAGCCGCCGGGGCCTGACCGACGGCGACCGGCAGATGCACGAGTTTGCCCGGGCGCTGTCCTGCCCGGTGCACGTGCTGCTGACCAAGGCCGACAAGCTCAACAGGGCCGATGCCGCCCGGGTGCTCGGGGCCGTCCGCGACGAACTGCAGCCCGAGGCGACGGTGCAGCTCTTCTCGGCCACCTCCCGGCTGGGCACGGACGAGGCGCGCGCGGTGCTCGTCCGCTTGCTGGCCGGACCGGCGGGGTCTGTCCCCGGCTAGTGCGCCTCGTCCCAGTTTGCGCCCTGGCCCACGTCCACCCGGAGCGGCACGCGCAGCGTGGCCGCGCTGCTCATCCGCTCCACCAGCGCCTGGCGGACCGGTGCAAGGGCCGGCTCCGGCACCTCCAGCACCAGTTCGTCGTGCACCTGCATGATGAGTCGCGCGCCGGTGCCGCTGTCCGCTAGCCAGCCATCGACCGTGATCATGGCGCGCTTGATGATGTCCGCGGCCGTGCCCTGCATAGGCGCGTTGATGGCGCTGCGCTCGGCATACTGCCGCCGGGCCTGCTGCCGCGACCGGATCTCCGGCAGGTACAGGCGCCGGCCGAAGACGGTCTCCACGTAACCCTGCTCGCGGGCCTGGACGCGGGTGCGGTCCATGTAGTCCTTCACGCCGGGGTAGCGGGCGAAGTAGAGGTTCACGTAGCTCTGGGCCTCCTCCCGGCTGATGCCGAGCTGCCGGGCGAGGCCGAAGGCGGACATGCCGTAGATGAGGCCGAAATTGATCGCCTTGGCCGAGCGCCGCTGGTCAGGCGTGACCGCCTCCGGGGCCATGCCGAAGACCTCTGCCGCCGTGGCCTGGTGCACGTCCCGGTCCTCGGCAAAGGCCGCGAGCAGCCCCTCGTCGCCGGACAGGTGGGCCATGATCCGGAGCTCGATCTGCGAGTAGTCGGCCGCGAGCAGCAGGCAGCCTGGCGGGGCAATGAAGGCCTGGCGGATGCGCCGGCCTTCGTCGGTGCGGATCGGGATGTTCTGCAGGTTGGGGTCCGACGAGGACAGCCGCCCGGTGGCCGCAACGGCCTGATGATACGAGGTGTGGATGCGTCCGGTGCGCGGCGAGACCAGCTCCGGGAGCTTGTCCGTGTAGGTGGACTTGAGCTTGCTGAGCGAGCGGTAGTCGAGGATCAGCTTCGGCAGCCGGTGCTCCTCCGCGAGTTCCGCCAGCACGTCCTCGCTGGTGGAGGGCTGCTTCGTCGGCGTGTACCGGGTGACGGGGATCTTCAGTTCGTTGTACAGCACTTCCTGCAGCTGCTTCGGCGAGCCCAGGTTGAAGGGATGCCCCGCTTCCCGGTGGGCCTCCGTCTCGATGGCCGCCATCTTCAGGGCGAACTCGCCGGACATCGCGCGCAGCTGCCCGGTGTCCACCAGCACCCCCGTCTCTTCCATGCGGGTGAGCACCGGCACCAGCGGCTGCTCGATGCTGTCGTAGACCTCGACCAGCGCCGGCACGGCCGACAGGCGTTCCCACAGCACCCGGTGCAGGCGCAGCGTCACGTCCGCATCCTCGGCCGCGTACTCCGCCGCCTTGTCCACGGCCACCTGGTCGAAGGTAATCTGGCTCGCGCCCTTGCCGGCCACGTCCTCGAAATGGATGGTGTCCAGCCCCAGGTACTTCCTGGCCACCGAGTCCAGGTCGTGGCGCGTGGCGGTGCTGTCCAGCACGTAGGATTCCAGCATCGAATCAAAGCGCAGGCCGCCGAGCCGGATGCCGTGATTGGCCAGCACGTGGGCGTCGTACTTCAGATGGTGGCCCACCTTGGCGGCAGCGGGATCCTCGAGCCAGGGCTTGAGCCGGGCCAGCACGGCGTCCCGGTCCAGCTGCTCCGGGGCCCCCACGTAGCGGTGGGCCACGGGCAGGTAGGCGGCATCGCCGTCCGCCAGCGCAAAGGAAAGCCCGACGATTTCCGCGCTCATGTAGTCGAGGCTGGTGGTCTCGGTGTCGACAGCCACGAGCTCCGCCGCCCCGATGCGCGCCAGCCACCGCTCGAAGTCGTCCCCGGTCAGGATCGTCTCATAGTGCCGGGGCACCGGGTCGGGCAGGCGGACGGGCGGCACGGTGTCCCGTTGCCCGTCCGCCGCCGGGGCCGCGGCATCGCCCTGACCGGCGGGTTCCCCGGCGGGCTCCGCGGCGGGCGGCGGTCCGCCGCCGGCCGCCTCGTCGGCCGCCCGCAGCAGCGCCCGGATCTCCAGCCGTTCCCCGAGGCGCCTGAGTGCGGCCACATCCGGCAATGACGGGACCAGGTCGTCCAGGGTCTCACGCAGCGGCACATCGCAATGGATGGTGGCGAGCCGGCGGGACAGCGGGATCCCGGGCAGGGCAGCGCGCAGCTTCTCGCCCACCTTGCCCCTGATCTCGTCAGCGCGGGCGACGATCGCGTCGAGGCTGCCGTATTCGGCCAGCCACTTTGCGGCTGTCTTCGGGCCGACGCCGGGCACGCCCGGGATGTTGTCCGAGGTGTCGCCGACCAGGGCGAGGTAGTCGATGATGCGCTCCGGCGGCACGCCGAACTTCATGATCACCGCGTCCCGGTCGAGCGTACGGTTGTTGATGCCGTCATAGAGCCGGATCCGGTCGTTGACCAGCTGGGCCATGTCCTTGTCGCTGGTCGCGATCAGCGTGGCAATTCCTGCCCGGCCCGCCTTTTGCGCCAGCGTGCCGATCACGTCATCGGCCTCGACGCCGGTTTCCCGGAGCAGCGGGATGCCGAGCGCTGCGACCATCTCCAGCAGCGGGCCGATCTGGGCCTGCAGCTCGTCGGGCATGGCCTCCCGGTGAGCCTTGTACTCCGCATAGATCTCGTCCCGGAAGGTGGCCCCCGGCGCATCCAGCACCACCGCGATCAGCTCGGGCTTCTGCGTGCGCTGGATCTGCCGCAGCATGCTGAGAAATCCGAAGAGCGCGCCGGTGGGCTCGCCCCTGGAACTGGTCAGCGGCGGCAGCGCGTGAAAGGCCCGGTACAGGTACGAGTAGCCGTCAATCAGGACCAGGCGGCGGGGGGCAGCGGCCACGGCGGCGGGTCAGCGGGACTGCGCGGGAGGCGGGGTTGCCGGCAGGGTCCTGCGTTCGCCCCGTCCGTCTTCGGCGGATTCGGCCGCCGGGGCGTCCTCGCCGGTGACCGGGGCGCGGGCAGGCTGCGGCGGGGCCGCCTCGTACAGATCGCCCTTCATGCCGCAGCCCCCCAGCAGGAGGATCATGGCGGCGGACAGCAGGGCGGGGCGGCGCATGGCGGCATTATACGGGGGGCTCTGCCGGGCCGGGTCCGGGAACTGCGTCTTTGTAATCGGCGGCGGAATCCGTTTCAATGCGGCATTGCTGCGGGACCCGGTGCTGCCGGGCGCCTGCCTCCAGCGGATGACACAGCAATGCCGGGTTGCGGGCCTGAGGGGCGCTGCTCCCCCAGAACCACAACGTCGGGACATTGATGGACAGCACGCGGCCGCCGGCAAGCACCCTCAAGGCCCGCATGGCCCGCTCCATGCTCTGGCTGGCGTCCTCCAAGGCCGTCGTGCAGGTGCTGTCGCTGATCAGCACGCTCGCGGTCGCGCGCATCCTCGATCCGTCGGACTACGGCACCATGGCCGTGGTCACCCTGCTCGTGAGCGTTTCCGCCATGCTCAGCGAGTTCGGCGCCGGCGGGGCCATCATCCAGTTTCCCGCGCTGGAGAAGCGCGAGCTCAACGGCTGCTTCTGGCTGACGCTCGGCCTCGCCCTCGCGATCTACGCGCTGCTCGCCGTCAGCGCGCCGCTGATTGCGGACTGGTTCCACAACCCGGCGCTTGTATCCGTGCTGCGGGTTGCGGGGCTCGCCCTGCCGCTCGCCACCCTGCGGGTCGTTCCCGAGAGCCTGCTCCGCCGCGCGATGCGCTTCGACAGCATTGCCCGCGCCCACATCGTGGCCGCCGCCCTGTGCATTCCCACGGTGATCGCGCTGGCCGTGAACGGCGCGGGCGTGTGGGCGCTGGTGGCCTCGGCGCTGGTGATGGCCGGGGTGCAGACGGTCAGCATGTACGCCAGCACCCGCTGGATGCCGGGCCTGGACGTCGGCTCGTCCCGCACGCGGGCCCTGCTCCACTTCGCCCGCCACACGCTGGGCAGCCGCGTCTGCTGGAGCGTCTACCAGCAGATGGACATCGTCGTGCTGGGCCGCTACGTGTCGGCGGCCGGGGTCGGTATCTACTCCATGGCCATGCAGCTGGTGGTCTTTCCCATCGAGCGCATCTTCAGCCTGGTCAACGAGATTTCCTATCCCGCCATGGCACAGAGCCAGGGTGACCTGCCGGGCCTGCGCTACGGGCTCGTGCGCAGCCTGAAGCTCGTGATGATCATCGCGCTGCCTCTCTATGTGGGCCTGGCGCTGGTGGCCGGTGACCTGATCCCGCTGCTGCTCACGGAGAAATGGGCGCCGGTCGTGCCGATCATGCAGGTGCTGTGTGCCTACGGCATCGTGAGTTCCTTCGCCGTGCTGCAGGCGCCGGTGCTGATGTCGCGGTACCGGCCGGACCTGATGTTCCGCTACAGCCTGGGCCAGATGGTCGTCATGCCGCTCGCCTTCTGGGCCGGCAGCGTAGCCGGCGGCGTGCTGGGCGTCGCGCTGGCCTGGGTGCTCGTCTACCCGGTGGGCCTCTTCTGGCTGACGCGGCAGATGATCCGGGAAGTGAACCTCGGCTGGGAGGACATTGGGGGCTGCATCGCCCGTCCCGCCCTGGCCGTGGCCGTCATGGCCGTCGCCGTCGTGCTGGCCGGGGCGGGCATCGACACCGTGGCCCCGGATCAGCCGCTCGCCCGCGTACTGGTCATGATCCCGAGCGGCGCGCTCGTCTACTGCATTGCGATCTGGCTGCTGGAGCGGCCCTTTGTGCGCGATGTGCTGCGCATCGCCTCGTCGGCATTTCGTGCGCCGGCGAATCCGCCGCCGGCGGGCGCGGTGGTCTGAGCCGCCGGTCGGCCCGGGAGTCTGCGAGCCTCAGCCCTGCCGGGCCCGGCCCAGCTGGCTGAGGTAGACCGCCAGCGGCGGCAGCCAGGTCGCGTCGCGACAGTAGGCACGGTCAACCAGCGCCCGCCCGAGACGGGAGAGCACATAGCCCCGGGCCAGCACGTCGGGCGCCGGCTGGCGCAGCGTGTAGCCGAGGGCCTGACCCGCCATCTGCCGGTAGCCGGCCCAGCCTGCGGGCGGTGCCGGATTGGCCTCGGAAAAGAAGGGGATCCCGGCCACCTGCGGGAAGGCATTGCGGATCGTGTCGCCGTGAAAGGCGTAGTCCCGCACCAGGTCGGCCGGCAGGCTCTGCATGAAGTCGAAGACCTGCTCGTCGAGGTAGGGCGCCAGCACAGGGAAGGCCCGCTGCCAGATGCCGAAGGGCGCAAGCGCCACGGTCCGGCGGGTGCGGTTCCAGAACCAGAACGCGGCCGGCGGGTTGGGGGCCGCGGCAAAGCGCTCGAATTCGGCCGCCGCCCGCGCCACCGCGCGTTCCCAGCCGAGCTGTCCGCGCAGTCCGGGCGCCAGGTACTGGCGCGGCGCGGCCGTGTCCCCCAGGAACTCCTCGGCCAGGTCCCGGAAGCGCCCGTCGCGGAAGGCGGCAAGTCGCCAGTCGGTCGTGATGCTGCGGCAGTCGGTGTACACGTCGCCGCCGATGCCGTCGAAGGCCGCCGCCAGGTCGTCGCGGAAGCGGTCGGCAACCGGGATACTCCAGTCGTGCTCCAGGGTGCAGAAGCCGGTTTCGGCATTGCGCCGGGTCTCGAGGGCCAGCCAGTCGTCGGGATGATCAATGACGATATGAGGCACGCCAAGCGCCGCGCTGACGCTGGCGGCGATATCCACGTCGCGGCTCGGCATCCCGCGGTAGGCGCGGGCGGTGAAGGTGCAGCGGGGCTTGCGGCCCAGGCGGTCGAGTTCGAGGAGGATGTGCCGGGAGTCCATGCCCCCGGAGAGCGCCACCGCAAAACTGTCATAGAGGTCGGCCCGCCGGGCGATCGCCCGCTGCATCAGCGCCGTGAACTGCGCGATGGCCTCCGGGCGTCCGATCCCTGTGGCCGCCTTCCCGAGCGGCATCTGCCCGCAGGGCGGGCTCGCCCCGCCGCGCCACACGTAGCGGGTTCCCGGTGGCAGGGCCCGGATGGCCCGGAAGGGCGTGTCCTCGCCGAGGAACACCCCCGAGCGCAGGAACACCGACAGCGCATCCTCGTCCAGCTCCGCGGAGGCGCCCTCTTCGAGCAGCCGCGGAATCGAGGTGGACAGGGCGAAGCTGTCCGGACCCAGCACGTAATAGACCGGCACGAGGCCGCAGCGGTCGTTGCTGACGGTCAGTGCGGCGCCGTCCCACGACCAGCGCACCCAGGCCCCGTCCGGCCGGTCCGCCGTGGTGGCGGGCAGGCTGTGCCCGATGAATACAGCCACGTCACCGCGGGTGACGAAGCCGTCAGGAGTGCGACGGACGGCCAGGAACTGCGCGCGGTTGAGGGCGCCCAGGACCGCGATCGGGGATGCTCCGGCACCTTCCGGAGAGTTGAAATCGGTCATCAGGGAATTTCGCGCCACAGCGGTCATGATCGGGGCCAGTCTACGATGACGGTGCCCGCCGCAGAAGCCACCGGTGTCACAATGGGGACAGATCCCGGGGAGCGGGTCCGGCCTGTCGCTGAAGGAAACAGATCAATGAAGTACCAGTTGCTGGGCAGCAGCAGCCTGCGCGTCGCCGAACTGTGCCTCGGGACCATGACCTTCGGCGAGGAGTTCGGCATCGGTGCCGATGCGGCCGGGAGCCGTCGCGTCTTCGATGCCTATCTGGAGGCCGGCGGCAACTTCATCGACACCGCCAACATCTACAACCGGGGCACCAGCGAGCGGCTGCTGGGCACGTTCATGGGTGCGCATCGCGAGCGCCTGGTGGTGGCCAGCAAGTACACGCTGAACACCGATCCTGCCGACCCGAATGCCGGCGGCAGTCACCGCAAGAACCTGGTGCAGGCGCTGGAGGCGAGCCTGCGCCGCCTCGGCACCGGCTACATCGATCTTTACTGGGTGCACGGCTGGGACCGGCACACGCCGCTGCCGGAGCTGATGCGCGCCCTGGATGACCAGGTGCGGGCCGGCAAGATCCTGCACATCGGCATCTCCAATGCGCCCGCCTGGGTCGTGGCGAGCGCCAACACGCTCGCCGTGGAACGCGGGCTCACGCCCTTCACGGCCCTGCAGCTCCACTACAACCTGGCCGAGCGCAGCATCGAGCCCGAGTACCTGCCGATGGCCGATGCGCTGGGCCTGGCCGTCACCGCCTGGAGCCCGCTCGCGGGCGGGCTGCTCACCGGCAAGTATCTTGAGGAGCACGGTGGCGGCAAGGGTGCCCGCCGCCTGGACGGTCCCCGCGGCGCCCGCACGCTCACCGAGCGCAATCGCGCGCTGAGCGAGGGCGTGGTGCGGGTGGCCCGGCGCGTTGGCTGCAACCCGGCCCAGGTCGCGCTCGCCTGGCTGCAGCAGCGGGACGCTCGCCGGGTCATTCCCATCATCGGCGCCCGGACGCTGCCCCAGTTGCAGGACAACCTCGGCGCCCTCACCCTGGCGCTGGACGCGGCGCAGATCGCCGAACTCGATGCCCTCGCGCCGCCCGCGCTCACCTATCCCGCCTCGCTGCTGTCGGCCGACATGTTCGCCACCATGATGTACGGCCAGGTCCGGGACCGCGTGGTCTGGCGATGAGGGAACTCAGCATCAAGGTGAAACCCAACGCCCGTGCCTCCTCGCTCGTGGAACTGCCGGACGGCAGCTGGTGCGCCGTCCTCAGGTCACCGCCGGTGGACGGCAAGGCCAATGCGGAGCTGATCCGGCTGGTGGCGGATCAATTCGGTATCCCCAGGGCCGATGTTGAAATCCGTCGCGGTGCCGCCGGCCGCCTGAAGCGCGTGCGGATTCCCTGAACAGGGGACGGATCGGGTTATCTGCCCCCGGTGGGTAGCGCTGCCGGGGAGTGTAGGGCGGCTCAGGCCGGCCGGCGCCGGGCCAGCGCCGCGCCCACCCGCCGGTAGGCCTCCCGGAAGCTGATGCCCTCGGACATGACCAGCCGGTTGGCCTGCTCGGCGGCATGGATCGAGTCGTCGAGGCGGACGTTCTCGGGCAGAAAGCGCAGTTCGCGCAGCACATGCGCCATCACCCGCGCGGAGTCGGCGCTCAGGTCGATCGCCCGGAACAGCGGCGCCTTGAGCCGCTGCAGGTCGCGCTGGTAGCCGGAGCCGAGCTTGGCCGGCAAGGCGAGGATCTCGACCAGCGCGGCCTGCAGCGTGGGCGCGGCGCCCCGCACCAGCTCCAGCACGTCCGGGTTGCGCTTCTGGGGCATGATGGACGAGCCGGTCGTGAGGCTGTCGGGCAGCGCGATGAAGCGGAATTCCTGGGTGTAGAAGAGCAGCAGGTCGCTGGCCAGCCGGCCGAGGTCCTGGGTCAGCAGGGCCAGCTCGAAAACCAGGCCCGCCTCGGCCTTGCCCCGGGACAGCTGCACGGCGGTGACGGGTTCCTGCACCTCGTCGAACTGCAGGCTGCGCCGGGTCGCTTCCCGGTCGATGGGCAGGCCGGGCACCCCGTAGCCCGCCGCGCTGCCGAGGGGATTGCGGCTGATCCGCCGCCGGCTGGCGGTGATGCCGGCCGCGTCGTCCCGCAGTTCTGCTGCAAAGCCGCCCGCCCACAGCGGCACGGAGCTCGGCATGGCCTGCTGCATGTGGGTGTAGCCGGGCAGCTGCGTGTGACTCTCCCGTGCCGCCAGCTCGTCCAGGGCCGCCGCCACGTCGTTCGCGGCCGCGGCAATGCCGTCGGCGGCATCCCGCAGGTAGAGCCTGAGCGCCGCCAGCACCTGGTCGTTGCGCGACCGGCCCAGATGCACCCGCTTGCCGGCCTCGCCAATCATCTGCGTGAGGCGCTGCTCCAGTGCGGTGTGGCAGTCCTCCTCCTCCAGGCTGATCTGCCACTCGCCGATGGCGTGGGAGGCGGCCAGGCCCTCGAGCCCGCCGACGATGGCCATCAGGTCGGCGTCGCCGAGCAGCTTCTGCGCGTGGAGCATCTGTGCGTGGGCGATGGAGGCGCGCACGTCGTAGGGCACCAGCCGTCCATCCAGCAGGTGATCCTCACCGGCCGTGTAGCGGAGGATCCGCTCGTCCAGCGGCTCGCCCTTGTCCCAGAGTCTCTTCATGGCTGGCTCCTGCACGCCCGCGCCGTCAGGCACCGGCCTCCTGCTCTTCGGGAGTGAGGGTGTCGGTATCGCTCACCACCAGGGTGCCCGTGCCCTCGTTGGTGAAGATCTCGAGCAGAAGGCTGTCCGGCACCTTGTAGGAGATCAGGTGCACGCGGGGCACGCCGCCCTTGATGGCCGCCTCGATGGCGCGGGCCTTGGGCAGCATGCCTTCGGCCAGCGAGCCGTTGGCCCGCAGGGTCTGCAGGTCTTCCAGGTCGAGGTAGGACAGCAGCGAGGATGTGTCGTGCCGGTCCTCCAGGATCCCCGGCGCGCTCATGGTGAGGATCAGCTTGGAGGCCTTCAGCGCCACGGCCAGTGCCGCGGCCACCGTGTCGGCGTTGATGTTCAGCACCGTGCCGGCATCATCTGCCGACAGCGGGCTCACGACCGGCACCAGCCCGTTCTCGAGCTGGGCCTGCACGACGCCGGTATCCACCATGTCGATGTCGCCCACGAAGCCGAAGTCCACCGGGCCGCCCGGGTGGCCCTCGACCGTGACCGGCGGGCGCCTGTGGGCCCGGATCAGCCCGGCATCCACGCCGCTGATGCCGACGGCCGGCACCTGCAGCTCGCGGCAGGCCGCGAGGATACGCGTGTTGATCTTGCCGTTCAGCACCATGGTCGCGACGTCGAGGGTCTGGCTGTCGGTCACCCGGCGCCCGCCGACCATCCGCGTCGGCACGCCCAGCGACTCGGCAAGCTCGGTGGCCTGGGGGCCACCCCCATGGACCAGCACCACGCGGATGCCGACCTGGTGCAGCAGCGCCACCTGCTCCAGCAGCTGGCGCGTGGTCTCCTCGGAGGCGAACACCTCGCCGCCCGCCTTGAGCACGAAGATCTTCTTCTTGTAGAGCCGGATATAGGGGGCCGCGTGCCGGAGCGCCGACACCACCACATCCCGGTTGCGGATGCTCTGCATGGCTAAACCCCCGGGCCCATCATCTGGTAGACCACGGCCATCTGGCCCCACATCCGGTTCTGCGCTTCGTGGATCACCACGCTGCGCGCGCCGTCGAGCACGCGGTCGGTGACGGCCACGCCCCGCCTGACCGGCAGGCAGTGCATGAAGCGCGCATCCGGCCGGGCCGTCGCAAAGGAGGGCTCGTCCACGATCCAGTCCTGCAGCTGCTCGCGGAGCTTCTGGTCGGCCACACGGTCGCCGTAGTGCCGGGTGGAAGCCCACTCCTTGGCGTAGATCACGTGCGCGCCCTCGTAGGCTTTCCTGCGGTCGTCGGTTTCCTGCACGCTGCCACCCGACAGCGCGGCCGCCTTGCGGGCCTTGTCCATCACGGGGTCGGGCAGCTCGAAGCCGGCCGGACGCACGACGGTGACGTCCATGCCCCGCAGCGCCGCCATGTGCAGCGTGGCGGAGGGCACCGCCAGCGGCAGCGCCTTCGGGTGCCAGGACCAGGACAGCACGAACTTGCCGCCCTTCTTCGGTACCTTGAGCTCGTCGAGGGTCTTCCAGTCCGCCAGGCTCTGGCAGGGGTGCTGGATGGCCGACTCCATGTTGATCAGCGGCACGTGCACGAGTTCGCGCATGGCAAGGAACTCCTTGTCGGCCAGGTCATCCGCCAGGCTGATGCGATTGGCAAAGGCCCGGATGCCGAGGGCGTCGCCGTAGGAGCTGATCACCGGGATCGCTTCCCGCAGGTGCTCGGCGGCCATGCCGTCCATCACGATGCCCGAGCGGGTCTCCAGGCCGTGGATGGACATGTCCGGCGAGATCACGAAGGAGCCGCCGCCGAGCCGCACCATGGCCGACTGGAAGGACGACAGCGTGCGCAGCGACGGGCTGAGGAACAGCATGGCCAGCACCTTGCCCTCCAGCGCGCGGGGTTCCGGCCGGTCCTGCAGGCGGCGAGCCAGGCCGAGCAGCGCCTCGACCTCCGGGATGCTGAAGTCGGCGAGGTCATTGAAGAGCGTGAGTGCCATACGGGGTCCTTGCGTCGAAGAAGTCTGCTTCAGGAAAGTTCAGCCAGCGCGGCGATCAGCGCATCCACATGCGCCTCGGCCAGCGTCAGGGGCGGCAGCAGCCGGATCACGTGCGGATCCGCGCTGGTGCCCACCAGGATGTCGCGCTCGAGGAGTTCCGCCTGGATGTCCCGGGCCGGGCGCCGGCAGCGCAGGCCGAGCAGGAAACCGTGCCCCTGTACGCCTTCCACCGGTCCGGTCACCGCACGTGCCCGGAGGCTGGCGGACAGTGCCCGCACGTTGTCCATCAGGTGATCCCGCTCGATGACGTGCAGCACGGTGCTGACCAGGGCGCAGGCCATCGGGCCGCCGCCGAAGGTGGTGCCGAGCTCGCCGGACCTGAGCTCCGCGGCCACCGCGTCGGTGAGCAGCAGGGCGCTGCACGGGAAGCCGCCGCCGAGCGCCTTGGCCGTGGTCAGCATGTCCGGCGCCACGTCGTAGAGCTGGGCCGCGAAGGGAGCGCCGGTGCGGCCGATGCCGCTCTGCACTTCATCCACGATCAGCAGGGCACCATGCTGCCGGCAGGCTGCGGCGATCGCGCGCACGAAGCCCGGGTCCAGGTCGTAGCCGCCGGCCAGGCCCTGGACCAGTTCGAGGATCACGGCCGCCGTGTCGCCGTCAATCAGCGCCCCGGCCTGCGCCACGTCGTCCCGGGGGATGAAACCCACGTCGAAAGGCGTGCGCGGAAAGCCGTACCAGCCCTTCGCCGCACCCCAGGTCACGGCCGCGGCCGCGGCCGTGCGCCCGTGAAATCCGTGCTCGATGGCGAGGATCTTTGCCCGCCCGGTCAGCCGGCAGGCCACCCGCAGGGCGTTCTCGTTGGCCTCTGCACCGCTGTTCACGAAGAACACCCGTTCGAGGCCGGCGGGCGCGAAGGCGGCCAGCGCATCCGCTGCCCGGGCGCGCACCTCGAGGGCGACCGCATTGCTCTGGAAATACAGCGTCCGCGCCTGGCTCTCGAGTGCGGCCAGCAGGTCCGGGTGGGCGTAACCGAGCGCGGCAACGGCGTGGCCGCCGTACAGGTCGATGATCCGCCGCTTCCCCGCGTGCAGGTAGACGCCCTCCGCGGTGTCCACCTCGACCGGGAGCTGCCCGTAGACCTGGAGCAGGTGCCGGGCTTCCGCCGCCTGTGCCCTGGTTGCCATCGCCGCTCAGATCCAGCCCGGGGCCGGTGCCGTGAGGCCGGCGGTTTCCGGCAGGCCGAGCAGCCGGTTCATCCACTGCACGGCGCCGCCGGCCGCGCCTTTGACGAGATTGTCGAGCGTCACCATCACGGCCACGCTGTGCCCCGAGGCCGCCACGCCCACATGGCAGTAGTTGCTGCCGGCCACGTCCTTGACCCGCGGCATGCCGTCCACGACGCGCACGAACTCGCAGCCCGCGTAGAAGCCGGCGATGCTGTCGCGGAGCTGGTCCGCAGTCTGCGGCGCGGCGAGCCGCGCCTGCAGCGTCATGTGGATGCCGCGCGCGAAGGGCCCCGAGTGGGGGATGAAGTACAGCTCCGGCGACACGCCGGTGAGCTGGGCGCAGATCTGCATCACTTCCGGCGTGTGCCGGTGCTGCAGCGGGTTGTAGGCGAACAGGTTGGAATGCCGCTCCGGGTGATGGGTGGTGGCGATGGGCGTGCGGCCGGCGCCGGTGCTGCCGGTCACGCCGGAGGCATACACCGGCCCCTCGGTGAGCCGCAGCCTGAGCAGCGGCACCAGTCCCGCCAGCATCGCGCTCGCGAAGCAGCCCGGGTGCCCGACGTGGGGCGCGGGAATGCCGGGCAGGTGCTCCGGCAGGGCGCACACGAACTGCGGCAGCAGCTGCGGTGCGCCGTGCGGCGACTTGTAGACCGCCTGGAATTCCTGCGCCCGCCGGAAGCGGAAATCAGAAGACACGTCGACCACCGTCACCGGCGTCCCCCGGGTCCCGGCCGCCTGCAGCAGCGCGCCGACCACGCCGGCGCTCACCACATGGGGCGCCGCCGAGAAGATCGCCACCCGCTCGCCGCCGAGCTGGCCGGCGAGTTCGGCCTGGCTGATGAAGGGCGTGTCCCGGAGCAGCGGTGCGAGATGGGGGAAGGAGGCGCTGACCGGGCTTCCGGCCTGGCTCTCCGAGGAAACCCCGGCCAGCTGCAGCCCCGGATGCTGGGCGACCAGGCGCAGCAGTTCGCCGGCCACGTAGCCGGTGCCGCCGACAATCAGCGTCGGGACAGGCGTTGCGGGCACCGCACTCATGTGACCTTCAGTCCCACGTGGGCCGTGACCGCGTCACCGAGCTGCATGGACTCGGTCACCGCGTTGAAGGCGGGTGCCTTCAGCAGGTCGTTGATGATCTGCTTGCCCACGTCGTTGTCCGTGGCAGGGCCGGTCACGATGCCGGGCTCGATGCCGAACTCGTCCCGGAGCAGCCTGACGCCGCCCCAGGCGGCCACCGGGTCATTGGCGCAGAGCACGAGACAACTGAGAGCGTCGCGGATACCCGCATCCCGGAGGATCGCTTCGACGCCGTAGGCGCCGAGTATGCCGTCGCCTAGCTCGAAGACGATGACATCGGGCTTGCGCGCGGCGAGCCTCGTGAGCATGGTCCGGGTCACGGCGGGGCCGTTGGCGGCCGTGGTGCAGACCACGCCGAAGTCCGAGAAGATCAGCGTGGACCGCGCCCCCGCGTCCTCCATGGCGAGGATGTCCCGGCGCAGCGCCACGCCCGTGGCCTTGAAGGCATCGACGATGTGGCCGTGGTGCCGCAGCCGGCTGACGATGGCGCAGGCTGCCGCGGTCTTGCCCGAGTTCATGCAGGTGCCGGCGATGGCCACCACCGGCACCCCTCCGGTATCCACCACGGACGACGTATCCAGTGACTCGAGGCCGGCCCGCGCCGGCACGCCGATCCGTTCGCCCAGGAACGGGAACTTGAGCACGGTGCCCAGTACCCGCACGTCGAAGGGCTGGCCGAAACTTGCATTGATGGAGTCACACACGCCCATGACGCCACCCATGTTGAGCAGCTGCAGGGTGTCGCCCACGGCGAGCTTCGCGGGTATATGCCCGGAGTAGCCGAACAGGGCCTTGCGGTGGCCGAGCGCGCCCACCACGATGTCGCCCTTCTTGACCAGCGCCATGCGACCGCTGATCAGCTCGAGCTGGTTGTAGGTGCTCTTGTTGTTCAGCACCTCGGCGGCAATCAGCACGCCTTCCTCGCACGGGATGTCCTCGCTGACCCGCAGCTCGCGCTTCAGGTTCAGGTGCAGGGCCACGGAGGCGATCTTGTCGGCGACGACGGTCCTCACGAGGGCCGGCTCCCGCCCGCGGCCCGCGTCTGCAGGATCCCGGGCAGCGAGAGAATCCGGGAATAGCCCAGCGCATCGGCAGGGGTCCATTCGCCGGCCTTCTCGCCGTACACGCCCTTGGTGGCCGCCATCAACGAGTGCGGCGACGTGACGCCCTCGACGAACAGGCTGCCCGGCCGGAGCAGCACGCGCACTTCGCCGGTGACCCGCTGCTGGGCAGAGCCGAGCAGCGCCTCGATGTCCCGGCACACGGGATCGAGCTGCCTGCCCTCGTGCACGAAATCCCCGTACTGGGTGGCCACCTGGTCCTTGATGCGCTGCTGGGGGCCGGACAGCACGAGCTTTTCCAGCTCCCGGTGCGCGGTCAGGAGGATCTCCGCCGCCGGCGCCTCGAAGGCCACCCGGCCCTTGGTGCCGAGTACCGTGTCGCCCACGTGGATGCCGCGGCCAATGCCGTAGGGGCCGGCCAGCGCTTCCAGCGCCTCGATCAGCGCCACGGGATCCATCACCCTGCCGTCGAGTGACACGGGAACACCGCGGCTGAAGCCGACGGTCAGCGCCAGCGGCGGGCGCGGCCTGCTGTAGGCCTCCGCCGACAGTACCCAGGCGTCCTCCGGAATGGACCCCTTCGAGTCCAGTGTTTCCCGGCCGCCAATGGTCACGCCCCACAGGCCCCGGTTGATGGAGTAGGCCGAGCCCTTCACGGGGACCGGAAAGCCATGGTCCTCCAGGTACTTCTGCTGCTCGCTGCGGATAAAGCCCTCGTCACGCACCGGCGCCAGCACCTCGAGTCCCGGCGCGATGGTGCGCAGCGCGACCTCGAAGCGCACCTGGTCGTTGCCGGCCGCCGTGCAGCCGTGCGCGACGGTCTGGCTGCCCCGCTCCTTCGCGAGTTCCGCGAGCAGCGTCGCCTGGATGCCGCGCTCCGCGCCCACGCACAGGGGGTACAGATGGCCCCGCCGGACGTTGCCGAAGATCAGGTACCTGAGCACCCGGTCGAAAAAGACCGGCCGCGCCTCGACCAGCACATGCTCCACGGCGCCCAGCGCCCGGGAGCGGGCCTCGAGGTCGCGGGCCGCGGCCGCGTCGATGCCGCCGGTATTGATGGTGACCGTAACCACCGGGCGTCCGTAGCGCTCCTTGAGCCAGGGGACGCAGAAAGAGGTGTCCAGGCCGCCGGAAAATCCGAGGATGATCGGCGAGGCGCTGCGCTGCTGGATCGTGGTGTCGGTGGTCATGTTCCTGCTTTCGTCCGTATCTGCATGTCAACAAGCTCAGTTGCTGGCGCTGCCGCCAAAGCGGGCCCGCAGCCTGGCCACCAGCCGCCGCTGGTCGCCGCCCGTGCGGGTGGCCACAAAAATCGTGTCGTCGCCGGACACCGTGCCGGCAATCTCCGGCCAGCCGGAGCGGTCGAGCGCGAGACCCACCTGGCCCGCCGCCCCTTCCACCGTCTTGACCACCGTCTGGTGGGGTCCCGCGGTGACGATCTGCACCACGAACTCCGCGAGCAGCCCGAGTCCCCGGCTGGCCTCGGGCTCTTCCTCCTCGGCCACCGGCCGGTACTCCTGGTCGAGCTTGGTGATGCCGAGCTGGCGCAGGTCCCGGCTGATGCTGGACTGGGTGGCCTCGATGCCCCGCTGGCGCAGCAGTTCCACGAGTTCGTCCTGGCGTGAGACGTGCTGGCGCCGCAGGATCTTCAGGATCGCCTGCTGGCGCTGCTCACGCTGTTCGGCCCCGGCCGGCATTGGACTCCATGCACATAAGGAAAAAGGGATGCGCATAGTATCCAGATCTGCACGGGAGTCAAGAGGGGCTGGAGAATGGATCTGCCCCCTTTGCCGCACTGGAGACTTTCAACGGCTGCCGCCCTTAGACTTCCCCTGGACGCATGGGAGGCGGCAGGCATGACAGGCGGCCGGCAGACCGATGTTGCATCCAGCTGAACTGCTGGCCAGGGCGCTCTGCGCGCTGGTGTTCGGCGCGGCCCCGTTCTGCATCGATGCCCAGGAACTTGAACCCCGCGCCTACAGCAACACGCCCGTCGGCCTCAATTTCCTGCTGGCAGGCTACGGGTATACCGAAGGCAGCGTGGCTTTCGATCCTGCGGTGCCCGTCGACGACGCCAGACTGCGCACGAACTCGGCAGTCATGGCCTGGGCGCGCTCCCTCGGTGTCCGGGGCCGCTCCGCCAGGTTGGACGTGACCTTGCCGTACACCTGGCTCTCCGGGCAGGCCCTGGCGGCCGGCGAGCCGCAGCAGCGCGAGGTGTCGGGCTTCGCCGACCCGCGCCTGCGCTACTCGGTAAATCTCTACGGGGCTCCCGCACTGTCGCTGCGGCAGTTTTCAGGCTACCGGCAGGACGTCATCGTGGGCGTGAGCCTGCAGGTCTCTGTTCCGGTGGGCCAGTACGACGACAGGAAGCTGGTGAACATTGGCACCAACCGCTGGGCATTCAAACCCGAACTCGGGATTTCAAAATCCTGGGGCGCGTGGACCGTTGATGCGGCAGGAGCGGTTGCGCTCTACACGGACAACCGGGACTTTCTGGAGGGCGGGACCGTCGCCCAGGATCCGCTCTATTCGGTGCAGGGCCACATTGTCTACGGCTTCCGGTCCGGCATCTGGTTTGCCCTGGACGGTACCTGGTATCGCGGTGGCCGCACCACCGTCAATGGCGTGCGCGGAGACACGCTGCAGGAGAACACCCGATTTGGCCTGACGATCGCTCTGCCGGTGGACCGGCACAACTCGGTCAAGCTGTTTGGGAGCACCGGCGTATCGAGCCGCACCGGCAGTGACTTCGACGGTCTGGGCATTGCCTGGCAACACCGTTGGGGACGCGATTTTCCGGAATAGGACCCGGACGCGCGGGCGTTGGCCTCAGAAGGTGTATCCCAGGCTCGTCACGATGCCGTAGTCATTCTGCGTGCCGTCTTCGGGCGGCTTGCTGTCATACGAGTCGTAGAGGCTCAGTTCGATGAACAGGTCAGTGATCAGTTCGCGGCGGAGCGCGATGTCCAGGTCGGCGCGCACCCGGCCGCTGTTGGTCAGGCTGGGGAAGACGGTCAGGGAAGTGGTCAGTGTCGTCTTTGGCGTGTCGTAGGTGAAAAACTCATAGGCTGTATTGAGTACCGCTTCAAGGTCGGTCTGGGCGCTTTCGCCACCGGCACGTTGTTCGTTGACCACGGCCAGCCCCCCTGTGACAGACCACAGAGACCTCCCCGTCTGCGTCAGGAAGCGCCCGTAGCCCGCGCCGCCCAGCGTACGCAGGTCGATGCCAAGCTCGTCATTGCGTTCCACGCTGCCAAGCGCGGCCCAGTACCAGCGGTTGTCCAGCAGGCCACGGTACACCGTGCGAAAGTTGGCACGCAGGGTGTCCTCGACCTCATCCTGTGAGCGCGCATAGACCGAGCCGCTGAAATTGAGCAGGAAGGCCTCGGCCCGGCGGCGGGCGTCAAAGCTGGCACTCAGGGACGTGTCGCTGTTCGCCTTGGTGGCGTCGAAACCGGCGCTCACGGACCCGTCCCAGCGCCTGATGCGCACGGCGTCGAGCTTCAGCGGGTCCATCCAGACCACCTTTGCCATGGCTACCAGTTGCCCGGTGCCTGCTTCACCGTCCGGATCCTCCACCAGCAGCCGGGCGCTGGCGTCCGTTTCGGCCAGCCTGCCCTGCAGCCTGGTGCCGTCCTCCATCTCGAGGATATAGAGTTCCCTGCTGCTGATCTGCAGGACGTCTTCCCACTCGATATAGACGGTGCCCATGCTGTCGGTGCTGACCTTGAGGCGGCCGCGTTCGAGGTTCTTGATCTCGCAGGTCACCCGGTCCCCGTTGCGCAGCGTGACGATGTCGGTCTTGTCCGCGCGGGCGGGCGCGGCAAAGCCCAGCAGCACCAGGACGAAAGTCACCGCCAATGACCTGCCGGCAGTGGAGCAGTGGCGGACCGACTGGCCGGTTGTCCTGCTCAAGTCCCTAGTTCCCGGATCATTTTCTTGGATCAGGCGTCTTCCCGCGGGAGTCTGCCCCGGTGCCTCCGGGATGACAAGGTTGCCGGCGATGGCGGGGTGACCCATTGCCCCGGTTCAGTGCTAGGATCGCCGGCAACTTCTGCAAGGAAGCGTTCGCCGTGGAAGAATCCAAGCATGCTGCCTGGTCGCGTCACCTCGATGGCATCGGCGACGAGTTGTTGCGCCTGACGATTGCCTGCGATGTGCGCCTGCGCGATCCCGGTGTGATCGACCGCATACTCAACAACGATGAAACTGTCTGCGGCAAGCCCAATCCCATCGGCTTTCGCAAGCTGCGCAGCCTGCTTCTGGCCACCTTCAGCTCGATCAACAAGGCCGTAGGCCGCATTGGCCCGGAAGAAACGAAGCAGATCACCGATGCGATCATGGAGCGCCTCGATCGGCGTCGCGCCGTTGGCGGCGCCCCCGGTTCGCGACCGACATAACCTCCGGCCGAGGCTCCCTCAGGAGCCGGCGTTGACGAAATTCCCGCCCAGCGCGAGGTGCAGGTTGACCCGCTGCACCAGCTGTTCACTCTGGACGCGAAGCAGGGCGCTTCGGGCGCCGAACAGCCGCAGCTGCTGCTGCTCGACGGCGCGCAGGTCGTCGGAGCCCACCCGATAGCGGGTTTCGGCAAACTGCAGCGCCCGCTGGTTTTCCGACACGGCCAGCGTCAGCAGCGGCTCGCGCGCCTCGAGGGCAAAGCTGGCCGACAGGGCATTCTCCACGTCGGAAAAGGCGTTGGCGCCGGCCCGGCCATACTCCGCGACGGCCTCCTTCTGCTCGGCCGTGCGGATCCTGATCTCGGCTTTCAGGGACCCGCCGAGGTACAGCGGCACGCTGACCCGGCCACCATAACCCCAGACCGGATCATCGCGCTCCTTGAGCACCACCAGATCGCTGGACAGGCTCGAGACGCTGGTGTTCAGCTTGATCGTCGGCAGCCGCGCGGCCTTGGCCTCCTGCACCCGGAAGAAGGCAGCGGCCACCCGCCGTTCCGCTGCAACCACGTCGGGGCGCCGCTCGAGCAGCTCCGAGGGCAATCCCGCGGGCACCGGCCCCGGCAGCTTCGGCAGGGCAGTGGGCACTTCGAGTTCGGCAGCCGGGTAGCGGCCCACCAGCGTCTCGATCGCCTGCACGGACTGGCGCAAGGCCAGGCCCAGCTGCTCGGCGGCGTCCCGGTACGTGGCGAGGGATGCCTGGGCCACCGACACGTCGTACTCGTTGCCAACGCCGACGCGCTGCCGCTCGCGGGCGAGATTCACGAGCTGGTCGGCAGCTGCCACCATCTCGTCAGCAACGCCCTTCTGCAGCCGGGCCTCGCTGGCCAGGAACCAGGCCCGGGCCACCATGGCCGCCATGGACTGCCGGGCGTAGGCCCGCGACAGTTCGGCGGACAATAGCTGCAGGCGGGCGCTTTCCCGCCCGGACCGCACCTTGCCCCACAGGTCGAGTTCCCAGCTGGCAAAGAGTCCGCCGAAATTCGTCGTGCCGCTGCTACTGTCCTTGCCGCTGATGTTGCCCAGGGCCGCGACCTGCGGGTAAAGGGCCGACCCGGCAGCGTCGACATAGGCCGCAGCCTGCTCCACGCGCGCGGCCGCCGCCAGCAGGTCCGGGTTATTCGCGAGCGCTTCGGTGACCAGTGCGTTCAGGCGGGGATCGTCAAAGTCGGTGAGCCAGGCATCCGACACAGCGCCGGCGGCCACGCTGCCGGATTGCCAGGCGTCCGGGGCCGTGACGCCGGGCAGCGCCTGGGCCTGCGTGTCGGTACGCTCCGGCGGTGCCCTGAGCGCACAGCCCGCCGGCAGCGTCGCCGCCAGTGCGAGGAGCAGGACAGCCTGCGCGTTCATCGGGCTAGTGGAGCTTGAGGATCAGGTAGTTGGCGTAGGAGCCGACGCGCAGGATCACCTTGCGGATGATGTGGATCGGCGCCCCATGGTCCGTGTAGATGGCCCCGCCGCCCGTGGCGCCGGCTGCCAGGAACCGGCCACGATCCTTCTCCGCGATGGTCAGTTTTACGGCAAAGCGGCCCGGCGGCAGGGGCGCCGGGCCGGTGTTCGGGAGGTTCCCTGACATGGCGAGCTGGCCCTGGCCCTGGGCCCAGACGATCGAGTCCACGGTCGCCTTGATGATGTCGCCGGGGTAGGTGCTGAGCGCGATCTCGGCCTCGTTGCCGGGTTGCACCTTCCACAGCTCGTTCTGCCCGTAGAGCGCGATCACCTGGAAATCGTCCTCGACGAAGGTCATTGCCGGCCGGAAGGGTGCTGCGACAATGAAGGACCCGGGCCGGAGCTGCACGTTGATGGCCGAACCGTTGGCCGGGGCATACATCACCGTCTGGCTCAGGTCCCAGCGCGCCTTGGCGAGGTTGGCCTTGATGGTGGCCACCGAGGCAAGGTCGCCGTCCACCACCGCAGCCAGCTGGGCCTGGGCGCGGGCTTCGTTGGCGACGGCCGAGGCCGCCTGGCCCTGCAGGTTGGCCAGATCCGCCTGGGCTTTCTCGAGGTCGAAGCGGTTGCCTGCGCCGGTGGCGCTCAGTTCCTCGTACTGCCTGACGCGAAGCTTCGTGAGTTCGATCTGCGAGCGCAGGGCCGCGGTGTTGCCCCTGGCGACGTTCAGCTGCTCGCGCAGCTCAGCGGCCGAACCCTCTGACTGCGCCAGTTGGGCTTCGAGCGCCCTGACGTCCAGCTCGTAGGGCGTTGGATCGATGCGGAACAGCACGTCGCCCTTCTTCATGGGCCGGTTGCCTTCGGCTGGCACGTCGATCACGCGGCCCCTGACCTGGGGGATGATCTCGACCACGTACTTGACGACGCGTACGTCGGCGGAGGAGGGCGCGACCACGTTGAGGGTCAGGATCAGCACGGTCAGGCCGACGATCGGGATGATCGCCACTACCACCTGTGTGCTGGTGTTCCAGGGAAGCAGCTTCAGCTTGATGAAGATCAGCCAGACGAAGGTCCCATAGATGCCAAGCAGCAGGATCTCCATCAGCCGGCTCCTTCCCCGGCCGTCGCGGGCGGGCGCCGGACCCGTGTCTGGGCGGCCGCAAGGCGCGCGTGCATCTCACGCAGTTCTTCCGGCAGCTGGCCACGTGCGGCCAGGGAGTCCAGCTTTTCCCGGAGCCGGGCCACGTCGTCTCCCGGGAGGGCGGCATCCTTCTCCTCGACGGCCTTGTAGTAGTCGTCGTGCTTGTCCCGGCCGTAGGCCATCTTGTAGATCACGGGCTTGCTGTACGCGAGGATCCATGCGATGGGCCAGAGCAGCCCCCCGAACACCAGGGAAAGCAGGCAGATGACCTTGATGACTTCCTTCTGGGGATGCTCGCGCTTCTCGGCAACTTTCTCGGGAAGGATGTGCACCAGCCAGAACACCGAGATGCCCAGGATGGGCACTATGATGATGACCACCCAGGTGATGATGTCCGCCGCCTTGTCGAGCGCTTCGCCGGAAAATATGGAGGCTTGTGCTGCCGGTACCGCGAAGGCCGAAAGGAGGGCCAGACACCGCCCGATACAGTTTCGCAATGGGCTGGACATGATTTTGACTGCAGTTTCCTGTCGGCGACGGTGCGGCATCTGCCCGGCGACGCCCGTTCTTTGAGAATCAGTCTAGCGCGGCGGACCGGGTATTGGAACGCCCCGCCGGTTCGCGCGTGGCAATATCCATCGCCGCCGCAACGAGCAGTTCGCGCTGGCCGCGGACGGAGCCGACGTCCCGCATCGTGTTGGCCCGACCGTGCGTTATCCAGCTCCCGAGCACCAGCGTCAGTATCGTATAGGCCCGGTTCCGGCGCTCGCCCGCCCTGAGAGCCGGGTTGATCCTGCCTATGAGATCGCCGTACCGGTTGCGCACCCAACGGTAGAAATCATCCCGACTGTGCTTGGCCTGAAAACTGCGGATCCAGTATCCGGACATCTCCAGCCAGATGGTGGTGTCCACCTCTTCGATGAACTCCAGATGCCAGCGTACCGCGCTCTGCAGAACTTCCTCTGGCCGCCGGGCCGTATCTTCCAGCAGGCCGGCCAGCTGGTCCCGGAGCCATACCGTCGCCGAAAAGAAGAACTCGTGGAACAATTCCTCCCGCGTCGCAAAGTGGTGCCGTATTGCGGCCTGCGACAGGTTGGCGGCTGCGGCGATTGCGTCCAGCGACGTCCCTCTGAAGCCGCGGGAGGCCATCACCTTGAGCGTGGCCGCAAAAATGGCGCGGCGGGCCCTGCGGCCCTTCGGCGTTCGTCCTGCGGACGCAAAATTCTCCTCGATGACACTCATCATTGCCGGCGTGCCTCCTGCTCAAGGGGTGCAGTATCTCGCAGGCGCCGGCCCGGCGTGCAAGAAAACCACCTGTACAAAGGTTTTTTCCGATCTAGAGTTTCGCGGCTTTAGTGGTCACTCATGGGCGGATGGCTCTACAACGTGCATGTCAGACATTCCTGTGCCCGCCTGGCTGGCCGCCCGATGACAACCCATCCACACCAGACATGCCCACCATCCTGAGTTCAGGCAAGGAGAATGCAGAAATGACTAAGGAACGATTCCCCGGCCGACGGGCCACGGTCATTGCCGCGGCAACGGGCCTGGCACTTGCCGGCTCGGTGAGCGCCGTATCTGCCGCCGAAGGCCAGAAGTCCTTCGAAGTCTATGGTTTCGCCCAGGTTGATTACATCCAGGACTTCGGGCGCGTCAACCCGGACTGGGAAGACACGCTGCGGCCTTCGCGCATTCCCACCGACGAGGATCAGTTCGGCGATGACGGCCAGGCGATGATCAGCGTCAAGCAGAGCCGCTTTGGCGTGAAGGCCGTGCTGCCAACGGCCAAGGGCGACATCAACACGAAGTTTGAATTCGACATGTTCGGCGTCGGCAGCGATGCGGGTGAAACCACCATCCGCCTGCGGCACGCCTACGGCGAGTTCGGCTCGATTCTCGCCGGCCAGACCAACTCGCTGTTCATGGACGGTGACATTTTTCCCAACACGATCGACTACTGGGGTCCGACCGGCATGGTCTTCCTGCGCAACCCGCAGATCCGCTGGACTCCGATCAGGGGTGAACATACCTTCGCCGTGGCCATCGAGAATCCGGGCAACGACATCGACTCGGGGCAGTACCGCGAAGTGGCGGATTTCCCCGGTGCCCAGGGTGACCAGGAATACCCGGACCTGACGGCCCAGTACCGCCTGAAGGGTGACTGGGGGCACGTACAGGTGGCCGGCATACTCCGCTGGATCGGCACCGAGGTGATCGGTGACACGGATCCGGGTCCGGACACGGACCTCGGCGTCGTATATGACGATAACGACACCGGCTGGGGCATCAACCTGACCAGTGTCATCAACGTACTCGAGCGTGACGCCGTCCGCCTGGGTGTCGTCTATGGCGAAGGCATTGCCAGCTACATGAACGACGGCGGCATGGACGCGGGTCCGGACCGGGCTCCGACCGATCCCGGCGTGAAGCTCGAAGCCGTTGAGCTGACCGGTGTGTCGGCGTACTACGATCACTGGTGGAACGACCAGTGGAGCAGCTCCATAGGCTACTCGTTCACGGACGTGGACAACACCGCAGGGCAGACGCCCGACACCTACAAGACGGGCCAGTACGCCTCCGTGAACCTGCTCTACTACCCGGTGGACAACGTGATGATCGGCGGTGAGTTGCTGTGGGGCGATCGCGAGGATTTCGGTGGCGCCAGCAATGACGACACCCGCATCCAGATTTCGGTCAAGTACAACTTTGGCACGTCCCTGTGACAGACAGGGACCCGGGAGTAATAAACATGAAATCGTCAACCACCCTGTTTGCCACGCTTGCGGTTGCCGCATTCGGCTTCACCAGCGTCCATGCCGCCGATCCATCGCCGAAAGAACTGCAGCGGGTCGTCAACGAGGCCCACGCCCGCTACAAGGACCTCAGGGACGGCAAGAATGCGGACTACATTCCGATCCTGACCAAGACCCCGAGCGAGCTGTTTGGCGTGGTGATCGCCACGAAGGACGGGAAGATCTACGCCGCCGGCGATGTTGACTACAAATTCTCCATACAGTCGGTATCCAAGCCCTTCACGGCGGCACTGGTCATGACCCAGCAGGGACCGACGGTGCTGGAGGAGAAGATCGGCGTGGAGCCCACGGGTCTGCCGTTCAACTCCCGATTGGCAATCGAGCTCTACAAGGAGGAGCGCTCGGTGAACCCGCTGGTCAATGCCGGCGCGATCGCTGCAGTGAGTCTGGTGCAGGCTTCGTCAGAAGCAGATCGCTGGAACAAGGTGCTCGGCAATATCAGTGATTTTGCCGGTACGCCTCTGACGGTGCTGGAGGATGTCTACGAGTCCGAGTACACCACGGCTTTCGGCAACCGGGCGATTGCCAACCTGCTCTACAACTACGAGCGGCTCTATAGCGATCCCGAGGAGGCCATGCGCGTCTATACCCGGCAGTGCTCGATCGGCGTCAGCGCCAGGGACCTGGCCATGATGGGTGCAACGCTGGCAAACCTGGGCGTCAATCCACTGACCAGAAAGCGCGTCATGAACGCCAATGATGTGCCCGAGTTGCTCGCTGTGATGGCAACGGCCGGTTTCTACGATGAGTCGGGTGAATGGATGTATACCGCGGGCCTGCCGGCCAAGACGGGTGTCGGTGGTGGCATCGTCGCCGTGGTGCCCGGCAAGTTCGCCATCGCGGCTTTCTCCCCACGACTGAACGAGGCTGGCAACAGCGTCCGTTCGCTGAATGCCATCCGCGACATCGCGGGGGAGCTGGGCGTCGGCGTGTTCGGGCCAAACCCCAGGTAGGTCCACTCAGGGGGCGTCGCACTTTCTGGAACACCGGGGCCCTGAAGGTGCGGCGCTCCAGCTTTTCGAGGACGACCTGCGCATGACGGACCAGATGGACAGCGGGGCTGCAATGCCCCTGAAGCACGGGTTCTCCATTCCTGATGTGCGCCATGACCGGTGGGCCCAGCTCGCCATCATGGCCCGCGCATGGGCTGCCGCAACGGGCCGCAAGGAGAGCACCGACCGGTACGCGGCCGAGGCGCTGGCCGCGCTTGCTGACCTCGAGCCACTTGACCAGTTCAGCGCATTCCCGGGGCTCCGCCTGATTCGCGCACTGCACGAGTACCTGAAGGAGGGTGACGCCCAGGCCTTCGCCCACCACGCCCAACGCATCCATGCCGCGCTGGCGTCGGGCGCGTTCCGCCACGAGATCGCCTTCTGGGAGCCAGGCCAGGAAGCCGAGGTGCAGGCCAGCGACTACCTGCCTCCGTCGGCCGAGGCGGACGACAAGCACCGGCCGTACTTCGAGGTGCTGAGCGTCACCGCCGTCGACCCGTCCCGCTACGAGCAGGCCCGACACGATATCCGCCGGCTGCGGCGCATCGATGATCCCTTCGTCTACGAGCTGGTCCAGGTGGGCAGCTTCGAGGATGCGATCGTCGCCGTGCTGGCGAACCCTGAATTGCAGGCCGTGGTAGTTGGCGACGGTTTTGGCTTCCGGTCCCAGCGCGAGTGGCTGGATCTGCGCGACATCCTCGACCATTCGATGCCCCTCAGCCCCGACGCTGTCGACGTGCGCGATTACGGGCTGAAGCTTGCGAAGACAATCAAGGCCATCCGGCCCGAGCTCGATATCTATCTGCTGACCGAGCGCGGGGCTGAAGTACTGGCCGGGCGCCCCGAGGCCGCCGGACTGCGCCGGATCTTCTACGGCATCGAGGAGCTGATGGAGCTGCACCTGTCCATACTGGACGGGGTCGGCGACCGCCACGAAACGCCCTACTTCGACAACCTGAAGCGCTACAGCCAGAAGCCGGTCGGTACCTTCCACGCCCTGCCCGTGGCGCGGGGCAAATCCGTGTTCCGCTCCAAATGGATACGGGACATGGGTCACTTCTACGGCGCCAACCTGTTCCTCGCGGAGTCCTCGGCGACGACGGGCGGCCTCGACAGCCTGCTCGAGCCGACCGGCAACATCAAGAAGGCCCAGACCATGGCCGCGAGGGCCTTCGGTGCCGACCGGGCCTACTTCGTCACCAACGGTACCTCCACGTCGAACAAGATCGTCCTGCAGGCGCTGCTGGCACCGGGCGACATCGTTCTGATTGACCGCAACTGTCACAAGTCGCACCACTACGCCATGGTGCTCGCGGGCGCCCAGCCGCTGTACCTCGAGGCCTACCCGATGACGGCCTACTCGATGTACGGCGCGGTGCCGTTGCGCTCCATCAAGAAGGCGCTGCTCTCCCTGAAGGCAGAGGGAAAACTGGACCGGGCGAAGCTGGTGGACCTCACCAACTGCACCTTCGACGGCCACATGTACAACCCCCAGCGCGTGATGGAGGAGTGCCTGGCCATCAAGCCCGACCTGGTATTCCTCTGGGACGAGGCCTGGTTCGGCTTTGCACGCTTCTCGCCGTTCCACCGGCTGCGCACCGCCATGAACGCCGCAGCGCTCCTCGCCGGACGGCTGCGCAGCCCGGCATACCGGAGGGAGTACGATGCCTTCAGGGCGAGGGCGGGCGGTCTGGACCCGTCCGATCCCGCCCTGCTCGACATGCGCCTGCTGCCGGACCCCGACAAGGCGCGGATCCGCGTCTACGGCACCCAGTCGACGCACAAGTCGATGTCGGCGCTGCGCCAGGGGTCCATGATCCTGGTTCGCGACGAGGACTTCGGTGGTGTGCACGGCGCCTTTGAGGAGGCTTATTTCACCCACACCTCGACGTCGCCGAACCTGCAGATCATTGCCTCGCTGGACCTGGCCCGCCGCCAGATGGAGCTCGAGGGCTACGAGCTCGTCATCCGGGCCACGGACATGGCGCTGCGCATCCGCCGGCAGGTCAACAGCCACCCGCTGATCTCGAAGTATTTCCGCGTGCTCACCGCGGCGGAGATGGTCCCGGCGGAGTACCGGGAATCCGGCATAGAGGATTACGGCTGGCCCCACGGTACCCGGGCGCAGATTCTCGACTCGTGGACCCGCGACGAGATCGCGCTGGATCCCACCCGCCTCACGCTCGTCTGCGGTACCGCCGGCTATGACGGCACGGCATTCAAGGGATTGCTGGCCGAGAGCTACGATATCCAGATCAACAAGACTTCGCGCAACAGCATCCTGGTCCAGACCAACATCAACAACACGCGCAGTGATGTTGCGCACATCGTGAAGGTGCTGGGCGACATAGCCCGGCAGATCGAGGACGATCTTCGCCAGGGCGGGGATCAGGCCCGCGCCGCTTTCTCGGCGCGGGTGAAAGCGTTGATGGAGGACGTGCCCGACCTGCCGAATTTCAGCCGCTTCCACGCCGGTTTTCGCGACGACGCGAAGAGCGCTACTTCCGAGGGCCACATGCGCGAGGCGTTCTACACGGCCTACCGTGCCGCCGACTGCGAGCACGTGCCGCTGGCGTCGAAGGAAGTGGACCAACGCCTGAAAAAAGGTCCTGAAATGGTCGCCGCCGACTTTGTGATCCCCTATCCGCCGGGCTTCCCGATCATGGTGCCAGGCCAGGTGATCACCGCCGATACCATCGAGTTCATGCGCAAGCTCGATGTCAGGGAGATCCACGGCTATCACGCCGAGAAGGGGCTGCGCCTGCTGCGGACTTCTGTCCTTCCAAAGCGCCGGCGCTAACCAGAAACCTGGTCGATTGCCGGGAACCAAAGGGGGCATCCGCGTATGTGGCAGTGGCTGGTCGAGACCCTCCGGGCATATCCCGAGGTCGCGATATTCCTGACGCTCGGACTGGGCTTCTGGGTCGGCAAGCTCAGGATCGGGTCCTTCAGCCTCGGCGTGGTGACCAGCACGCTGCTTGCCGGTGTGCTGGTGGGCCAGCTTGAGATCACGATCTCGGGCAACGTGAAGTCCACGTTCTTCCTGATGTTCCTGTTCGCCGTTGGCTATGGGGTCGGGCCCCAGTTTTTCAGGGGCCTTAAGGGTGACGGCATCCAGCAGGTGCTGTTCGCGGTGATCCAGTGCGCGGCGGTGCTGGCTACGGCGGTCGCAGTCGCTACATTCCTGGGTTATGACGCGGGTGGTGCAGCGGGCCTGCTCGCCGGATCCAGCACCATCTCGGCTGTGCTTGGAGTTGCCACCGACAGCATCAACCAGCTCGGCATCGGTGCCGACGGGAAGAAGGCGATGCTGGACGCCATGCCGGTCGCGTACGCTGTCACCTACCTGTTCGGCACCGCCGGCTCGGCGTGGATCCTGGCCAGCCTCGGTCCGAAGATCCTGCGGGTGGACATTGCCGAGGAATGTCGCAGGTACGAGGCGGCGATGGGCGGGGCGCTCGGCGCCAGCGAGGACCGGCTGACGGCTGCCACGCAGTTCGTGGTGCGGGCTTACCGTCTCGCGGATGAATCCTGGGTCGGACGCAGCGTCCAGGAATTCGAGCAGAGTTTTGGCGACGTCGCCGGGGACGGCAGGCCGATCCGCGTATTCGTCGAACGCATGCGCCAGGATGGCGAGATCATCGAGCCCACGCCCGGCACGCTCATCGGCACGGACGCGGTGCTCGCGATCGCGGGGCGGCGGGAGGTCGTGGTGGCCCGGGCCGACGCGATCGGCCGGGAAGTGGACGATCGTGAGCTGCTCGACCTGGAGCTGCTGATCCTCGATGTAGTGGTGACCAACAAGGCGCTGGCCGGGCGGCCGCTCATCGACGTGGTGCGCTCCGATCTTCAGGACATCGGCCGCGGCGTCTTCGCGCGCAGGATCGTACGGTCGGGCGTCGAGATGCCGCTCAATGCCGGGTTCCGGCTCGATCGTGGCGATACCCTTACACTGGTCGGCTCCCGCGCCGACGTTGAGCGGGCCGCCGTGGCCATCGGATATGCCGACCGCGTTACCGAGGCGACCGACATGGTGGTGATGGGGTTTGGCATCGTGATCGGTGCGCTGGCCGGTGCGCTGACATTCGAGATAGGCGGCGTGCCGCTGAGCCTCAGCACCAGCGGCGGTGCGCTCATTGCGGGCCTGGTCTGCGGCTGGCTGCGCTCGGTCAACCGCACCTTCGGGCGCATCCCGGCGCCGGCACTCTGGGTCTTCAACAACATCGGCCTGAACGCCTTCATTGCCGCGGTTGGCATCGGCGCAGGTCCCGGCTTCGTCGCCGGATTGCAGTCCCAGGGGCTGCAGCTGTTCGTGGCCGGCCTCGTCGTCACCACCGTACCCCTGGTCATCGGCCTGCTGGTCGGCAAGTACGTCTTCCGTATGGAGGCGCCGATAATCCTTGGCGCCTGCGCCGGCGCCCGAACGACCACGGCGGCGCTGGGTGCCATCGAGGCCGAAGCAAAGAGCAAAGTGCCCGCACTCGGATACACCGTCACCTACGCGGTCGGCAACACCCTGCTGACGGTCTGGGGCGTGGCGGTCGTGCTCCTGATGAGCTGACATCCTGCCCTCACGAGAAGTGGACAGTGGACAAGGTTACGCTCCGCAAGTACGAGGCCCTCGGGTCCCAGTCGGAGTTCTCCGTTGACAAGCTCACTCGCCTAGACATCGCGATGTTCTGCGAGTATTGAGGGGCCAGCATCACGCGACGCGGCACTGCAGTGAGGACATGGCGCCCGGGCGGCGGCTTTCGCCGCCCGGGTGGAATCAGGGTGCAGAATGAACGATAGCCAGGGCGAACTTGCCCGAGTGACCCTCGGGGTCATCTTCATCGGTGGCCTCCTGCTGGCGTCGTTCTGGATACTCCGCCCGTTTCTCCCTTCTTTTGTCTGGGCCACCATGATCGTGGTGGCCACCTGGCCGATGATGCGACGCGTGGAAGCCCGTTTCGGAGGGCGGCGCGGCCTTGCGGTCGCCTTCATGACGATGATCATGCTCCTGGTCTTCGTCGTGCCTCTGGCGCTGGCGATCGGGGTGATCGCGGATCACGCGGACGCGATGGCGGCCTGGGTAAAAGGACTGGCGACCCGGCCCGTGCCGCCACCGCCGGGGTGGGTCGCCGGCCTGCCGCTCGTGGGGGAGCGGGCGGCGACTGCCTGGACCGGACTGGCCGCCAGCGGCTTCCCGGAAGTCGCAGCGCGGGCCGAGCCCTATACCCGTGACATCACGCGCTGGCTGATCCTGGAGGCCGGCAGCGTCGGCCTCGTCTTCGCCCAGTGCCTGCTCATCGTGATTCTCGCGGCCGTGCTGTACTCCGGTGGCGAGGCCTGGGCCCGCTGGATAGTCGCATTCGGCCGGCGCGTCGGGGCCGAGCGCGGGGGAAACGCCGTGATCCTCGCCGGGCAGGCCATCCGGGGGGTTGCGCTTGGCGTGGTCCTGACGGCGCTGATCCAGTCCGGCCTCGGCGGTCTCGGGCTTGCGCTGGCGGGAGTGCCATTCCCCGGCCTCTTGACGGCCATTATCCTCGTGCTCTGCATCGCGCAGATTGGCCCGCTCCTGATCCTGCTGGCAGCCACCGCCTGGCTTTTTGCGAACGATGCACAGGGGTGGGGTACCTTCATGCTCGTCTGGTCCCTTGCGGTGGGACTCATGGATAATTTCCTGCGTCCCATCCTGATCAGGATGGGCGCCGACCTGCCGCTGTTGCTGATCTTTGCCGGAGTCATCGGGGGATTGCTGTCCTTCGGGCTCATCGGCCTCTTCGTGGGTCCGGTCGTGCTGGCTGTTGCCTACACGCTGGTGGACGCCTGGGTCAACGCTGGCCAGGCTGAATTGCCGGAATCATGAGCAGCGTCTTCGCGATCGCATCTGTCAGAACCGTATTTTCAGGGAGAGTTACAGCATGAATAGTTCCAGGATCGGCCGTGTGGGTCAGTTCCTTGCAGCAGCGCTGCTGTTGTCATTCCTGTTGCCTGCTGGCGCCCTGCAGGCGAAGAGCGCGAAGCAGATCGATGCCAGCGTTGATAGAACACTGCAGGATTTCCGTAAGGAGGTGAAGAGCGCCGAGACCTACCTGCAAGCCGCCAAAGGCGTACTCGTGATGCCCGACGTCAGGAAGATCGGCTTCGTGCTGGGTGCACAGTGGGGTGAGGGGGGCCTCCGGGTAGATGGCAAGACGGTGGGCTACTTCCGCATGGACGCCGGCTCGGCGGGCTTCCAGGCCGGCTACCAGAAGGCCAGCTTCGTGTTCCTGTTCCTGACCCAGGACGCACTCGACGACTTTCGCGCCAGCAATGGCTGGGCCGTGGGTGCGGAGGCGGGGATCACGATCGTGGACGCCTCCACGCCCGCCATGTCGACTGACACCCTGAAGGGCAAGGCGTCAGTCGTCGGCTTCGCCTTCGGCAAGGAGGGCCTGATGGGCGGTTGGTCGGCGAAGGGCTCGAAGTTCACCAAACTGGACAAGTAACGGCCAGCAGGATCCCTGCACAGGGGCACTGTGACCGGGCGGATCACACCGGCGCTGATGATCCGCATGGGTACTGGGATATGATCAGGACGTTGCGCTCCACCCGCTAGACTGCAAGGCTGACAGCCCCATGGCACGACTTCCACGCCTGCTTGTGGCGGGTATCGCCGGTACCCTGCTGTCGGCCCTGGCGCTCGCCGCCACGGCGCCCCGACTGCCGCCTGTCAGCGACCCGCCCACTGACGAGTACCGGCACGGCAAGTTTGTCTGGATCGACCTCGTGACGCCTGACGTCGCCAGCGCGCAGAAGTTCTACGGCGCCCTGTTCGGCTGGAGTTTTGCCGAGCTGGGCAGCGACCGGGGGCGCTATGCGGTTGCCTACAACGGCGGGGTTCCCGTGGCCGGCATGGCGGTGCGGCCGCCCGCTGACCGCGCGGCAAAGGGGCAGGGCCGGAACTCCTGGTGGATCGCTTTCATGTCGGTTGCCGATGTGGACCGTGCGGTGGCCGAGGTCGTCGCCAGGGGGGGCACAGAGCTGATTCCTGCGCGCAACCTCGAAGGCCGGGGCCGGATAGCCGTGCTGGCCGATCCGGACGGCGCGCCCTTCGGCCTCGTGCGGTCCTCGAGCGGTGACCCGCCGGACTTCGCAGCGGAAATCGGCGAATGGATATGGGCTGTGTACCAGAGTCCCGACGCCAGCAGCGCGGCGGCCTTCTACCAGGATCTCGGCGACTACGAGGTAGTTCCCGGCAAACAGGTCGGCAATGCCGCCACATTCCTGCTCCAGGCGAATGGCTATGCCCGGGCGAGTCTCGCCGAGATTCCCGCCGGCCGAACCGGGCTGCGGCCGGAATGGCTGTATCTCATCCGGGTCGGCAATGTGGCGGCCAGCGCGTCGCGCGCCGTGGAACTCGGCGGTGGCGTCATCGTGGCGCCGAGGCCCGACCTGCTCGACGGGCGCCTCGCCGTTATCCGGGATCCCGACGGCGCGCTGCTGGGACTGATGGAGTGGGAAGACGATGACGGCGAGAGCAACTGAAATGCGCAGATCCAGACGCGCCCTCGGCTTCGCGGCATCTGCCGCGTGCCTGGCCGCCCTCGCTACCGGCTGCTCCTCCGACGGCTACAGCGGTGGCGGCCCGGGCAGCTCGACGAGCGCCGTGTACTACTACGGTGGCCCCGGCTGGTACAACGATCCGTACTACTGGTATGGCCAGCCCGGCTACATCGTGGTGCCCCCTGAACAACCCCAGCGGCCCGGCCAGCCGGTCCGTCCGGAGCAACCCATCGCGAGGCCGCCCGGCGGTGGCGGGGGTGCCACGACCCTGCCCGCGGGCCCGTCGGCGGGGAACCTGCCGGTTGCGCGACCGGCGCCATCCCCGGGCCCCATGCCGTCTGCCTCTGCCTCCAGCCGTTCCCGAATGCCCCCGGCGCAACCGCGGATGTCGTCGGGGGGGTCGCGGGCCTCCATTCCCCGCATGTCCCGCGGTGGCGGTGGCCGACGCCGCTGAGTCCATGCTGCCCGGCCGGAAAATGCGCGGGCGGCTGCGCCTTGCTGCGCTCTTCACGTCCCAGGGGCTGCGGCCTTTTCCCATCCAGTACTTCACGCCGGGCCGGCTGGCCGAGGCGCGCGCCTGGCTCGCTGCCAGCTAGGGAGCAGCGGTTCCGCGAGCTGCCGGGCGCAATCAGCCGCCGAGGGCGATGGCGGTGGCCACCATGGCAATGCCGAAGAGGGTGAGCGTCGTGGCGGCCCGCCAGGGCTTCACCGTGGTGTAGCCCGCCCACTTGTACCCGATCACGAAGAACAGCGCGATCAGAATGAGGTTGGATACCCGCAGCGCCAGCCAGGGCTCGTTCATGACGGCAAAAGGCAGCGCGGCAGGAATGCTCGCGAAGACCACGAGGCAGAACACCGCGAAGGCGGCCAGCCAGTCTTCGCCGCGGACGCCGGTGCGCTGTGGCACGGAGCTTCTCACCTGCTGGACGATCTGGCGGTACAGCGCAGTTCGGTCCTGGGGGGTGGTGATGGACTCGAGGCTGTCGTCCAGTTCGGCGGCTACCGCGGCGACGGCGTGGGTCTCATCGCGGGTCGAGCGGATCAGCCGCCCGATGCGCGCCGCCCGGCCCCGGTCGAAGACCCGGCCAAGTACCAGAAGCCCGCCGTCGATGACGCCCCAGGCAGCGTTGCAGCCGATGGTTGCGATCAGCAGCTCGCGCACGGCATCCCGTCCGTCGCCCACCACGAAGCCGGCGGTCAGGGTGAAAGTCAGCGTCATGATCAGGCCGAAGAGCAGTTCGCCGAGGCGCTCGCCGGCGCTCAGGTGGCGGGTGATGAAGGGGATCCCGATGCCGGGCATGGCGCACTCCTCTGGTAGCGACGCGGTCCTGGCTGGTGACCGGATGGCGGGGACCCTACAGTGCCTTTGCCGCGAGTGACAACCAGGGGCGGCGGGTCGTGCTGACCGTCAGCCTGCGGCAGGCCTGTAGAGGTCCGGCCGCGGATGCCCGGGTGTAAACTATTCAGGCTGTCGTGAGACCGCTGTAAGCGGTTGCCCGATTATCGACAAGGGTAGCGAGCCATGAAGAAAAACCAGTCACCCGGCGGGGAAAAAAAAGGACTCACGTCAAAGGAATACAACAAGGAACTGCGCAGGCTCCAGGCTGAGTTGTGCAAGCTCCAGGAATGGGTCAAGTACAAAAATCTGCGCGTGATCATCGTGTTCGAGGGCCGGGACGCTGCCGGAAAAGGGGGCACCATTCGCGCCCTGACCGAGCGCGTCAGTCCCCGCGTTTTCCGGACCGTTGCGCTACCCGCGCCGTCGGACCGCGAGAAATCCCAGCTGTACATGCAGCGCTATATCCAGCATTTTCCGGCCAAGGGCGAGGTCGTGATCTTTGACCGGAGCTGGTACAACCGCCTCGGCGTCGAGTACGTCATGGGGTTCTGTACCCCGGAGCAGCATGCCCGTTTCCTGGAGAACTGCCCCGAGATGGAGAAGTACATCATTGAAGGCGGTATTCAGCTCATCAAGATCTGGCTGGAATCCAGCGACGAGGAGCAGAAGCGCCGCTTCAAGGCCCGCATCGGCGATCCGCTGCGCCAGTGGAAGCTGAGCCCGATGGACCTGCCTTCACGCAGCAAGTGGTTCGAGTATTCCCGCGCCCGGGACATGATGCTGAAGGCCACCGATACCAAGTTCGCGCCCTGGTATATCCTGCGCTCGGACGACAAGAAGCGCGCACGTCTGAACTGCCTGAGCCACATCCTGAGCCTGATTCCCTACAAGAAGGTGCCTCGGGAGAAAGTGAAGCTGCCCGAGCGCTCGATGAAGCACGCCTACGATGACCAGGCCACGCTCAAGGGCCGCAGGTTCGTGCCGGAGAGATACTGAGCCATGGCGGGCGTCCTCGGCCAGCGGCTGGGACGACTGATGCCGGGCCTGCCGGCCCTCATGGACTACCGCCGGGACGATCTCCCCCACGACCTGATCGCCGGGCTGTCCGTTGCCGCCGTGGCCTTGCCCGTGGGTGTTGCCTACGCCCAGCTTGCCGGCTTCAGCCCGGTGGTCGGCCTCTATGCAAGCATCCTGCCGCTGATTGCCTACGCGCTCTTTGGCAGCTCCAGGCAGCTGATCGTTGGCCCGGATGCTGCCACTTGCGCCCTGGTCGCGGCCACACTCGTGCCGCTGGCCGGCGGGGATCCCGACCTCTACCTGTCACTGTCGGTCGCGCTGGGCGCGCTCGCCGGACTGATCTGCATCGGGGCAAGTTTCCTCAAGCTGGGCGCACTGGCCGATTTCCTCTCCCGGCCGATTCTCGTCGGCTTCCTCAATGGCATCTCGCTGCACATTCTCACGGGCCAGGTCGGTAAGCTGCTCGGCTATCCGATTCAGCCCCAGGGCATCGTCCCAGCGGCGCTGGAAGTGCTGACAAAGATCGGCCAGATCCACTGGCCGACGCTGGCGGTGGGCCTGATGACGGTCGCTGTACTGCTGCTGTCGGGGAGGCTGCTGCCTCGCCTGCCCGCAGCACTGGTGGCGCTGGTGGTTGCCGCCCTGGTCGTGGCCCTGCTGCAGCTGGATGCGGTGGGCGTTGCGGTAGTGGGCACGGTCCCGGCCGGGCTGCCCACCCTGAGGCTCCCTTCCGTGCCACTGGACATGCTCGACGACCTCATGGGCGCGGCTGCCGGCCTCGCGCTGGTCAGTTTCTCCAGCATGATGCTGACGGCCCGCAGCTTCGCAGCCAGGAATCACTATGACATCAATGCTGACCGGGAGTTTGCCGCTCTCGGCGCAGCGAACATTGCCGCCGCGCTGTCGCAGAGTTTTGCGATCAGCGGGGCTGATTCGCGCACCGCCATGGCCGACTCTGCCGGTGGACGTACGCAGCTTACCGGGATCGTCGCAGCTGCAACGATCGGCGTCGTGCTCCTGTTCCTTACCGAACCGCTGCGTTACGTGCCCATCGCGGCGCTGGGCGCCGTGCTCATCAAGGCTTCCCTGTCACTGCTCGATGTGCGGAGCCTCCGCGATCTCTACCGGTTCAACCGCGTCGAGTTTGCGCTGTCTCTGCTTGCAACGGCCGGCGTCATCTGGGTGGGTGCGGTAAAGGCCATCCTCATCGTGATCGTCCTGGCGTTGCTCCGTTTCGTCCAGTTGACATCCAGGCCGGCCGTCGAGGTTCTCGGTGAGGTCGAAGGGCTGCCGGGCTTTCATCCGGTAACACGGTATGCGAAGGCGCAGACGCGTCCGGGCCTGATCCTGTTCCGCTTCAACGGACCACTGGTGTTTTTCAACGCGCCCTACTTCAAGCAGCAGGCAGAGGCAGCCATTGCGGCTGCCGGTCCTGGCCTGAAATGGTTCGTGCTTGACGCTCTGCCCATCACCCAGGTGGATGCCACCGGGTACCACGAGCTGGTGGGGCTGGCGGCCGCCCTGAGCAGGCAGGGGGCCGAGTTCATGGCCGCGGGACGAAAGACCGAGTTTAGCGACTGGCGCCAGGCCAGGGGCATGGGCGGCAAGCCCGTCGCCAGGCAGATATTCGTGACGCTCGACGATGCGGTGCGGGCGTATGAAGCAAGCCTGACCCCTGGGGGGCAGGCGGATGTTCCTTCATGAGTCCCTGCAGAAACGGTCAGGCTCGTCGTCAGGCGAACATGATCAGGGTGCCGGCCACGGTCAGGATCACATTGGCAAACGCGTAGGTTCCGGTGTAGCCGAGCGCCGGGATGCTGCTGTTGGCCTCCGCATTGACCAGGCTCATCGCTGCTGCGCTGGTCATGGCGCCGGTGAGCGCCCCGATAAGCAGCACGGGCGGCAGGCGCAGTACCTTGCGGCCGAAGGCATAGCCCAGCAGGACCGGCGTCGCGACGACAAAGAGTGAGGCGAGAATCAGCGCGGGGCCCGCCATCGCGAACGTCTGTACAACCTGTCCCCCGGCCTGCAGGCCCACGCCGACGATGAAGATCATCAGGCCGAACTCCATCAGGATCCAGCGGGCGGCCTCCGGAAACTTGCCGAAGGTGGGCCGTGTCGCGTTGAGCCAGCCGACCAGGATTCCCGAGGCCAGCAGGCCGCCGGCCAGGCCCACCCCGAGCGGCACGCCCCCCACGTTGACGGCCAGAACGCCGATGGCGGCGCCCAGCGCAATACCGAAGGCGAAGGTCGTCATGTCCGTCTGGGCGATGTCCGATTCTACCGGGCCCAGGACGCCGCTCAGGGCCTTGATGGCGGCTTTGGGCCCGACCACACTCAGGACGTCGCTGCGCTGCAGGCGCAGGGTGGGACTGAGCGGTAGCGCCAGGCCATCCCGGCGGACCTCGGCGACCACGAGGCCGTGCCGGCGCGCGAGGTCGAGCTCTGCCAGCGTCTTGCCGACAGCACCCTTGCGCGCAACGACAACGTGGGTGAAGGAGGCTGTCAGCTCCATTTCAGGAGACATCGTGATTTCCGGGCCAAGCTCGTCGATGCCACCCCTGAAGAAATTGGCATCCCCGTAGGCGTGAATCTCGTCGCCCACCCTGAGGTGCTCGTCGTCAGCGGGCCGAACCCACTGGCCGTCGCGCCGCAGCCTCACGACTGACAACGTATCCCACAGGCGGCTGCGCAGGTCGCCGATCGTCGGCGCGCAGGCTTCCGCATCCGCCACTCTATAGGCGCGCGCCTGGAGTTGCCCGCCGCTCTGCTCCTTTTCCGCTTCTTCCATCCTTGCCGCTTCCGTGGCCAGGTCAACCCCGACCAGGCGTGGCAGCAAGCGCACCGTGACAATGATGCCGAGCAGCCCGACCACATAGGTGATCGCGTAGCTCGAGGCAATGGTGGCGAGGACGCCGTCTGCGGTTGACCCCTCGGGCAGGGTCACGATGCCGGAACGTACTGCCTCCTGGGCGGCAGCGAGGGTGGGGGTCGTCGTCATGGCGCCAGCGAGGAGCCCTGCCGTGCCGCCAAAAGGCAGATTGAGCAGCTTGCCTGCCACTATCGAGATGAGTACGCCCACGCCGCCCACGAACAGGGCAAGTAGCAGGTATTGCATCCCCTGGGTCCTCAACACCTCGAAAAAGCGCGGGCCTGCCTGGTAGCCGACGGCGAAAATGAACAGGGCAAAGCCCACGGACTGGGCGCCCGGGGTAATCTTGAAGCCGTATTGCCCGAGCACCAGGGAGACCAGCAGCGCCCCTGCGACGGGGCCGAGCGCAATCGGCCCTATCCGCAGCCGACCCACCAGATAGCCGCAGCCCAGGACCGCGAACAGGGTGAACACCGGGTTGTTGCGGAGAAAATCGAGCATTAGCGAGCCGGCTTCCATCAGCGGTCTCCGTAGGGGGGCGCAGCCTCCCCGGTGTCAATGGCAGGCTTCACATGGCCGGTTTGACTGGCCAGTAGCCGACCTTCGAGCCTTGTGCGATATTGGCGGAACACTGCTGTTTGCGACCTGATGATGCCATGAAACTCAAGCTCTCCACGATCCTCGTGGTGATGGCATGCCTGCTGGCCGGCGTTGCTGTTGCCGGGAAGGAACCCCTCCCGGCCGTGTCGCATGACGGTCTCGAGTTGCGCAAGGGCAAGCTTGCCGACGTGGTCTACGTCCGGCCTGGCGTGGACTTCAGCCGCTACAGGCGATTTGCCATCCTCGAATGCCCGGTCGCCTTCAGCAAAGACTGGGAGCGTGAGCGCAGGGGCAGCGTCGCGCGTATCAGCCAGAAGGACATGGACGAGATCAAGGCCGGCTTGTCCGCCGAATTCCTGAAGATATTCAGGGAAGAGCTCCAGGACAAGGGTGGCTACGCGATCGTCACGGAGGGCGCCGACGATGTGCTGGTCCTGCGCCCCGCCATCATTGACCTCGAGGTGGCGGCCCCTGACACCATGAGGGCCGGCCGTAGCTATACCCTGAGCCAGTCTGCCGGCGGCATGACGCTTTACCTGGAAGTATTCGATTCGGTCACCGGTCAGATCCTGGCGCGCGCCATCGACCGCCAGGAGGACCGGGGCATGGGCCAGATCCAGTGGCAGAACTCGGTGACCAACAAGGCCGAGGCGGATCGCATACTTCGCCGCTGGGCGAGTGCCCTGCGTGCGCGCCTCGACGAAGTGCAGGGCCGGGCTGCGGGCAGCTGAGGAAGTACGATGATTGGTCACGGCAACGCGCGCACGGCGGTTTTGTCCGCCGCACTGTGCGCGACAATCCTGGCCGCGCCCGCTGGCGCCGCCGAGCCGCTTCCCGCTCCCGCCTTCGAGCTGCACGATTCCCATTTCCACCTCACCAACTACGTCCAGCAAGGTACCGACATCCGGGATTTCCTCGGCATCATGGGCAACAAGGTGGGCCGGGTCGCCGTGTTCGGCATTCCGCTGCAGCAGATGTGGCGCTGGGAGAACTCCCGGGACTTCGCGCCAACCTACTATCTCCAGTCGGATGCCCCGCTTTATTACTACTCCTTTACCGATGCATGGATCGCCACTGCCTACCTGTCACTGAACAAGACCGAGCAGGCCCGCTTCGATCCGATGATCACCGGCTTCAATCCCGCCGACATGTACGCGGTGGACCACATCAAGCGGGTGCTGCGGACCTTCCCCGGCGTCTTCAGCGGTATTGGCGAGTTCACCATCCACAAGGAGTTCGTCTCCGCCAAGGTGGCTGGTGGCGAGCCGAGCCTCGCCAACCGGGCGCTGGACCGCATCCTCGACTTCGCCGGCGAGTCGGGGCTGGTGGTGCTGATCCACAACGATGTGGACGTTCCTTTTGCAAAGGAGAACGCAACGCCGGTCTACCTGCAGCAGATGCGCGATCTGCTCCTGCGTCATCCCGAGGCCACGGTCATCTGGGCCCACGTGGGCCTGGGCCGCGTGGTGCACCCGGTGCAGCTGGAGGCCAGCGCGGGGGCTGCGGAGCGCTCTGGCAACCACGTGGGGCTCGTCGAGAAGATCCTGAGCGAGCCGACACTCCGGCATCTCCACTTCGATATCTCCTGGAGCGAGGTCGCGAAGTACATCGTCGCCACTCCCGCGTCCACGCAGCGGGCCGCAGACGTCATCAACCGCTTCCCTGACCGGTTCCTGTTCGGTACCGACGAGGTGGCGCCGAATGACCAGGCCACCTACCTGCGGGTCTATCGCCAGTACGATCCGCTCTGGCAGTTGCTGACGGCCGAGGCCCGGGAGAAGGTGCTCAAGGCCAACTACGAGCGTGTTTTTGATGCCGCGCGCCTCAAGGTGCGCCGCTGGGAAGCGGCTCACCTTTAGCCGGTGCAGGCCAGCACCATGATCGCCCGGGTACCTGTGACCATGCGGAAATCGACTGCCACGTGCCTGCTGGTCGCCCTGGCAAGCGTGTTCCTGGCGGGCCACACCCGTGCGCAGGGTGAGGACGTCGAACCTGCGGCTGAGATCGCTACGGACGCCGTACGCCTCGACGGCTATACCCTGTTGTCAGTGGCAGGAATTTCCTCGCTGCCTGCCACCGAGCGGGCTGCGGCCATTTCCGGGCGCATCAAGGGCATTGCCGACGACCCCGGCGTTGCCGTGGACACGATCGCCGTGGTGCCGGTGGCCCAGGGCCTGGAGATTCGTGCGCCTGGCCGGCCGATCATGGTCGTCAGTTCGGCCGATGCCCGGCGCGAGGGCGTGCCCCTGGAGCTTCTCGCTGAACTGAACAAGATCCGGATTACCGAGGCCATCATCCGCTACCGCAGCGAGCGTACGCCCGCGCAGCTGAGACGCAGCGCGACGGTCGGTCTGGCAGCAACCGGGACTCTTCTTGCGGCGCTCTGGCTGGCGGTAGTCCTGTTCCGCCGGCTTGACGGGTGGCTGGCGCGCCGCTACGAGGCGCTGGTCCAGTCCAGATCCAGCAAGCTTGTCGACGCCCTGCGGATCGCGCCCCTGATGAACGCCATGCGCCGGTCGGTGGTCACGGCGCGGATCATTGTGTTCGCCTTGTTGATCTTCATCTGGCTTGAGTTCGTGCTCGGCCAGTTCCCCTGGACCCGCTGGCTGAGCGAGAACATGGCCGGGCTGTTGCTCGATCCGCTTGCCACGATCTTTGTCGGCATTGCCAACTATATCCCCAACCTGCTGTTCCTGGTGGTCCTCGTCCTGGTCGCCCGCTTCGGCCTGCGGATGATGCGCCTGTACTTCGGCGCGCTTGACAGGGGGAGCCTCAGGCTCCCGGGCTTCGAGCCCGAATGGGCTCTCGCCAGCTACAAGATAGTGCGTGTCGTCCTCGTCGGTGTCGTGTTCGTGATGGCCTACCCGTATCTGCCGGGTTCCGGTTCCGAGGCCCTGAAGGGGCTCTCGGTATTTGCCGGTCTCATGCTGTCGCTGGGCGCCTCGTCTTCCGTGTCGAACGTGATTGCGGGCTATGTCACCACCTTCGGCCGGGTGTTGCGCATGGGCGACGTGATCAAGGTGGGTGATGTCCTCGGTGCGGTAACGCAGGTTCGTCTGCTGACCATCCGGTTGCGCACCGTGCGCAATGAGGAAGTGACGATTCCCAACTCGGTGATCCTGGGCTCGAATGTCACCAACTACAGCGCCCTGGCACGGGAGCATGGCCTTGTGCTGCAGCCCGAGGTCGGTATCGGCTACGAAGTGCCCTGGCGCCAGGTGCACGCGATGCTGCTCGAGGCGGCGGCCCGCACACCGGGACTCATGACGGACCGGGCGGCATTCGTCCTCCAGCGCCAGCTCGGCGACTTTGCGGTTGTGTACCAGCTGAATGTCTACAAGCCCGAGGCAACCGGATTCCTGCAGACCTACTCCGTCCTGTACCAGAACATCCTCGATGTGTTCAACGAGTATGGGGTACAGATCATGACGCCCGCCTACGTGGCTGACCCGGAGATACCGAAGATGGTGCCCCCGGGTCAGTGGTTCCCGCCGCCGGCGAAAGCACCGGATCCCGTGGGCAATCCCTGACCCCGTTCAGCGGCGCAAGGTAACGACGCTAGCGGGCCTGTGGGGTGATCCGTCCGGAGTACGGCGCCTGCGGCACCAGCGGAATCTGGTCGGCGAGGACGAAGCTGGTGATCGCATCCAGCTTGTTCTCGATCTGGTAGAAGCGAGCCAGCTTGGTCTCCGGGATAGCCTTGCGGAACTTGCGCAGGTAGCTCTTGCGGATCTTCACCACCTTCTCCTGATGCGTGAGCATGTCGCTGAGCAGTCCGCTGGCGACCTCGTCGGTGAGGTTGTCGTAGCTGGCCGCGTAGTCGGTGATGACCTTCACGCGCAGCGAGTTGGCATCCTTCATGTCGAGGACATACTTGTCGTAGATGGGCCAGAACGCATTGGCCTCGTCAGCCGTCAAGGCGAGGCCCTGACTGATGAGCAGCTTGCGCTCCGACTGGATGACCGAACGGGCTTCTTCAACGGCTCCGTTGAGTTCGGCGAAGGTCGGGTTTACCTGGGCGACAGCCAATGCCGGAAGGGCCAGGGCGGCCAGGTTCGTGGCAATCAGGGCCAGGGCAAAAACGGCAGATTTCATGGTTTCACCTGCTGAAAGGGGGGTGGGCGCGGACAGTCTAGTGCGCGGTGGCGTCCCTGGCCACTTGGACCGGCGACGCGGAAGGGGGGCCGTCACCGTGCCGGCCTGTCCGGTATATAGTCGCCAAAGTCCCAGGCCCGTCCGATCAAAAGGCTCCCCGCGTCCACGCAGGTGTATCGGACGGGGGGCGTCCCTGCAATATCTGCTGCAGCAAGGGTACCGTTCTGCATGAGTAAGGCGATGCCATTCCTGTCCCGGTTCGGACTTGCCCTCCCAGGCCTTCTTGCCACGTTCAACACAGCTGCCCAGGAGGCCTCTCTGCCGGCAGTTGCCGAAACCCCGACCGCTGCCCGCCCGCGCATCGGCCTGGTGCTCGGCGGTGGCGGCGCCAAGGGCGCGGCGCACATTGGCGTGCTCCGGGTGCTCGACGAGTTGCGCATACCGGTGGACTGCGTGACCGGCACCAGCATGGGTGCGCTGGTGGGGGGCACCTTTGCCTCCGGCGTTCCGCCCGAGGAGATCGAGAAATCCGTGCTTGCCATCAACTGGTCGATGACCGTCGGCCGGGAGGGTCTCCGTGACCGGACGCCCATCAATCATAAGCTGGCCGGCATTACCTACACCAACAACCTCGACCTTGGCATCAAGAACGGTTCGCTCAAGGCCGCGAGCGGACTGCTGAAGACCCAGGACATCGAGGACGTGATCCGCGGGCTCGTTTCCCAGGCCAGGTACACACGGGATTTTGACGACCTGCCGATACCCTTCCGGGCCGTAGCCACCGACATGCTGGCAGGCGAGATGGTGGTGCTCGGCAGCGGCGATATCTCGGTAGCCATGCGGGCCAGCATGGCGGTACCCGGCGCCTTCTCTCCAGTTGTCCTTGGCAACCGGGTCCTGTCCGATGGCGGCATGATGCGCAACCTGCCGGTGGACGTCGCGCGAAATCTCTGTGCCGACGTCGTCATCGCCGTATCGCTGGCCTCGCCGCCGCCAAAGCCGCAGGAGCTTGAATCCGCATTGACGCTGGCAGGCCGGTCCCTGGATGTGATGATCGAGGCCAACCAGAAGGCGCAGATCGCCACGCTCACCGGGCGTGACATCAGCATCGTGGTGCCCATGGGCGATATTGGCTCGGCGTCCTTTGATCGCGTACCCGATGCTATACCCCTGGGTCGCGAGGCAGCCCTCGCCATGCAGGAGCGGCTCCGCGCACTCGCGCTGCCCGAGGAGCAGTACCTTGCCTGGCGCCAGGCGATGAACCGGGAAGGGCTGCAGTCCATTGTGCTGGCCGGCGTCGAATTGAAGGGTCTGCAGCGCGTCAACCCGGACTATGTGCGTGCACAGTTGCAGGGTCTCACGCCTGGCACGGAGGTCACCCGGCTGGACGTGCTGAATGATGCGCGTCGACTCTACGCCCTGGGCGATTTCGAGAAGGTCTCCTACAGGCTGATAGGTCCAGCAGACGCAAGGTCGATGGAATTCACCCTCGTGGAGAAGTCCTGGGGGCCGGATTTCCTCCGTGCGGATGCGGGACTCACGACCAGCCTCGACGGTGGCCTCGAGGCCGTGTTGCGCATTGATCACAACCGGACATGGATCAACCGGTTTGGGGGTCAATGGCACAACGGGTTGCAGATGGGAGAGCAGTGGATCGTCGAGACCGATCTCTACCAGCCTATCGATGTTCGCCAGCGCTTCTTCGTGCAACCCCTGGTGCGGTACGAGAGAAGCTTCGAGAACATCTACAACGACGGCGACCGCGTGGCCCGCTATATCATCAGTGAGCTTTATGGCCAGGTCGATGCTGGCATCAACTTCGACACCCGGGCGCAGTTCCGGCTGGGCATCCGCAGCGGCTGGTTCGAGACGAAGCGCGACACGGGCCCGACGGTACTCCCGGAGGGCGACCGGGAGTCCGACTCCAGCCTGCAGCTTCGCCTGGTTTACGACACCCGCGATTCTGTCGGATTGCCCACTCGCGGCACTTTCCTCAATGCGCGGCTCATGAGCTCGGATTCCTGGCTGGGTGGCGAGCAGAGCTACGACCTCGTCGAGGGCGTGATGACCCGGTCTTTCCCCTTCCGGGGTGATTCGCTGACCCTGCTCCTGGGGGGCGGCGATACGCTCAGCGGCACCCTGCCTGCGCCCCAGGAGTTCCAGTTCGGTGGCATCCGGACCTTCCCCGGCCTGCAGCGCGGTGAGTTGCGCGGTGACAGCTACTGGTTTGCCGGCTCGGTCTACTGGTTCAAGCTGGGCGACCTCCAGTCCCTGTTCAACCAGGCGCTGTACGCGGGTTTGCGCCTCCAGGCCGGGCGCATGGGCGGACGCATCGACCAGGTGCGCGATGGTGCGCTCTATGGAATTTCGGGCTCGCTCGGAGTCCGTAGCCCCGTCGGGCCGATGCTCCTGTCACTCGGCTGGGTGGACAATGGCAGCCTGCAGCTGCAGCTCGCGATCGGCCGGCCCATCAGCGAGGGATCCATTCTCGACGAAGTCCGATGAGCGTCGTGCGTGCTGGCCTGATGGCGATCGCGGTCGTCGTCCTGCTGGTCTGCGGAGCGGCAATCGCGCTATTTACTCTGGATCTCGGGAGCCTCAGCCAGCCGTTGGTCCGCTGGGCCAGCGACCGGCTCCAGCGGCCGCTGTTCATCGACGGCGCCGTCTCCATCCGGGCCGGGCGCACACTGCACATGAGCGCTGCAGGGGTCCGCCTCGGCAATGTGTCCTGGGGCAGCCGTGGTGACATGCTGACGGTCAGCCGGCTGACCGTCGAGATCGATACGGTATCGCTGATCCGGCGGCCGGTGATCGTGCGCCGGATGGAGTTCGAAGGCCTGGACCTTCTGCTCGAGCGCCGCGACGATGGCGCAAGCAACTGGGTGTTCGCTCAGGACTCCGCTCCCCGGGACTCATCCTGGCGCCGCTCACTGCCGGTAGTGGATGCGGTGTCGCTGAAGGACGTGCGTGTGCGGTTCACGGGGCCGCGCCTGGACCGGCCGCTGGACCTGCGCTTCGACAGCCTCGAGCAGCACCAGTTGGCTGAGGGCATGCTCGGTCTTGTCGGCCGGGGTGCTGCCAATGACGAGCCGATTGTCCTGGAGGCGCGGGCGGGCCCATTCGAGAGTCTGGTTGCCGGGAGGGATTTCGGCCTCGCGCTGAATGGCCGGCTTGGCGAACTCGACCTCGATCTCGATCTGCGCGTGGACGACATCATGCGGCCGGTCGATACGGTACTGGGCCTCACGATTCGCGGGCCCGGGGCCGATTATCTCACCGGGCGTTTCGGCGTACGCAACCTGGGCACAGGGCCGCTCGTGCTCGAAGCCAGCATCCGGCCATCAGCCGATGGCGCGGGCGTGGAGGGCGAACTGACAGGCCAGGTCGGCCAGTTCACCGTCGAGGCGCGGGCTGCACTCACCGACCCGGCCGTGATGGCGACGTTTCGTGCAGAGCTGGATGTCGCCGGACCGGATCTCAGTCTGCTGGGCGGCCTGGTGGGGCTTGACCGCCTGCCCGTGGAACCCTTCCACCTGATTGCGGCTGTGGATCGCGCCGATGAGTCGTTGCGGATCAACGACGCAAGGCTCACGGTGCCCGCCGGGCAACTGAATGTGTCGGGTCGGCTTGGTGCCCGGCCCGACTACCATGGAACACGCCTGGCCTTTGTCGCGACCGGGCCCAGCCTCGCGCGAGCCGGAAAGCTTGCGGGGATCGGATCCCTGCCGCGTGTCGACTTTGCCGCGAGCGGTGAGTTTGGGTGGGGGGCCGGTGGAGCCACGCTTCGTCAGGGTCAGCTGCGCGCCGGTCCCGACCACCTTGCACTGGATGGCGTCATTGCCCGGCAGCCGCTCGCGCGCGGTACCGATCTCGCCTGGCGCCTGAGCGGTCCGGACCTCGCCGGGTTTGCCGCAAGGCTGCGCATGGACGCGATGCCGTCGGGAGCCTTTGAGCTGCGCGGACGGCTACGCCGGGAACCCGGAGCATCGCTGCTGGACGACGTCAAGGGCACCATAGCCGGAGCCGACGTGCAGCTCGCGGGCCGCATTGCCGACAGGCCCCGGGCCCGCACCGCGCTGGACATCGTTGTGGCGGGGCCTCGACTCGAGGCTTTTGCCCCACTCGTATCCGCCTATACGCTGCCAACCGGGGCGTTCCGCGTGGCCGGCGGGCTGGTTCTGGAGCCAACGCGCGTCCGGTTGAACCGGATGCAGGTGAGTGCAGCGGGGGCGCAGGGCACCCTGGATGCCGACATCGAATTGCCGCTCAGCGCGGTCCGGGGCGATTTCCGGCTGGCGGCCAAGGGTGACGATATCACCCGCTTCCTGCCCCGGCTGGGCGCAGTGCGACCGTTTGCCGCATCCTTCGACCTGCGCGTCCGCGGCCAGGCCGAGGGCGGCGTCTGGCGGCTCGACGAGGCGGCGCTTGACTCCCCGGCCGGAAGCCTCACGGGCAGCGGCAGGCTCGACTGGGCGCCGGACCTGTCGGCCACGTCACTGAAAGTGAGCGCGAAGCTGCCCGACCTGGCGGCAGCGGGACGGCTGTTTGCGCTGGAGCTGCCGGCCCGGCCCTTTGAACTGACGGCCGAGCTCACCGGTACGACCAGTGCCTTCAGGGTCGAGCAGGCAAAAGGCCGATTGGGGACCACCGACTTCGACGGGCGCCTGCAACTTGTCCCCGGCGAGCCCCCCTTGCTGGATGTGGAGTTCCGCTCCGATCTGCTCGATCTCACGCCGTACCTCAACCGGCCAGCGCCGGCGGCAGGTGCTGCCTTGCCTGCGCCGGGCCCAGGCCGGCGCAGGTCGGACGCGCGGCTGATCCCGGACGCCCCGATTCCGCTCGCCTGGCTACGCGGGTTCAATGGTTCACTGGCGGTACGGGCGAGCCGGGCGTTGCTCGCGACCGTGGCGCTGGAGGAACTGCGGGTTGGTGCGCGACTGATGAACGGGTCGCTCACGCTCGACACGCTGGAGATGGCAGCGCCGCCCGACGGGCGTCTACGCATGAGCGGCAGCATCGACCCGCGCCCCGTGGGTGCGGCTGTGCAGCTCTCGGCCAGCGGCACGCGCGTCCGTCTCGCCCGTCCCGACGACACCTCGGCTGCAGGCGAAGCACGGCCACGCGCCGACCTTGAACTCGAACTGGCTGGCACCGGCACCACATGGCGTGAACTGGCGCAGTCGCTGGAGGGCAAGTTTCGACTGACGGCGGGCGCAGGCAACATTCCCGCTTCGAGCATGGACGCACTGTTTGGCCGCTTCTGGCAGGACCTCGTTGCCGGCGTGGTGCCGGGAGTGACCCCTCGCGACAGCACGCGCGTGCGTTGCCTGGCCGCCTACACGGTCATCCACGATGGCGTGGTGCAGACCGCTCCGGCCCTGGTCATGCAGACCGACAACGTGAACGTGATCGCCCGTGGCCGGGTGGACCTCCGCACCGAGCACCTCGAGTTCTACCGGAGTACGGTCCCGCGCCGCGGCCGTGCCGAAGTCACTATGGCCGAGATCGTCAATCCCTATATGAAGGCCACCGGCACGCTGGCCAGCCCCGGACTGGGGGTCGATCCAAAGGGCGTGCTTTTCTATGGCGGGGCTGCGGCTGCCACCGCCGGGATCTCCATACTGGCAAAGGGGGCATGGGACCGGATGTTTCGTGCCGACGACCCCTGCACCGTGGTGGCGGCGGAGGCAACGCGCCTCGATTCGGCCAGACCGGTAACCCGCCGGAGGCTGGGTTCCTGGCCGGGCCGCCGGCAGCAGTGAACGAAGCGCCTCCAGGGGGCCGGGCGCGATCGCCCGGCGGCTTTTAACAGGCGCCGTGCCAACGGGTCGCAGCGCACAGCACAGGCCCGGAGGGCGTACGATAGCGTCGTCCTACTCAATGATGCGGCATCCAGCCCGCAAGGAGCAGTTCCGTGAACTTCCGACAGAGACTCGCTGCAGTCAGCGCCGTGGGCATTCTGGCCGTGGCCCAGGGCGCCGCGGCCCAGACGCCCATGCGGCCCTACGACAAGACCTTCCTCACCAACTACGACCTGCTGCAGCCGCGCCCCGCGGCCAAACCGGGCCAGCCCGGCGACCTGGCCTACATTGCCCCCGACGCGCTCAAGCGTCTGGCCGCGTACAACGCGGTGATGGTGGACCAGCCTGAGATCCTGTTCAGCCCGGATTCCAAGATCAAGGGCATGAAGCCGGATGACCAGAAGGCGCTGGCCGAGGCGCTGCGTGACGCCCTGTCCGGCAACCTCGCCGCAGGCGGTTACGCCGTGGCCCAGCAACCGGGCCCGGGTGTGATCTACGTGCGCGTGGCGCTCACCGACCTGATGGTCGAAAAGAAGAAGCGCGGCCTGCTCGCCTACACGCCCGTCGGCGCGGTCGTGAAGGCCGGGTCGGATGCGGTGAAGGAGGCCATGGACAAGGTTGACTTCATAGAGTTGACTTTCCAGGCCGAACTGGTGGACAGCATGAGCAACGACGTGCTCGGTGCCATCGTTGCCGAGCGCGGTACGCGCAAGGCGGAAGGCGAGAAGGAGACGCGCATAGACATCGACGAGATGCGGCAGAACATGGGCGGCTGGAGCAACCGCCTCCGCTGCCAGCTCGACAACGCCAGGTTGCCGGCCGGGACGCAGGGCAATTGCACCGACGATGCCGCAAACGCGGCGCGTTACGGCGCCAAGTAGGCCTTCAAGGCCACGAATGAAGGCCGGGGTTTGCCAGAGCGGCGGATCCCGGCCTTTTCGTTTCTCAGTACTTCACCATGTATTTCTTGGACTCGAGGCACACGCTGAATGCCTTCTTGAAGTTGTCCAGCTGACCGGCCGATGCCTGTGCCGCTGACTGGCCCTGCTGTTCGGCCTGTTGCGTAACTTCGGCCTTTTGCCGGCGACCCCTGGACCGGCCCGCGACCAGCCCCACGCCCGCCCCGATGGCGGCGCCCTTGCCGGCATCGTCGCTGGCAATCTCGCCAATCAGTGCGCCAACCGCGGCGCCACCCAGTGCGCCCCTGGCCCCGGTGCCCTTGCCCGCCTCCTGGGCCTGCTCCTTTTGCTGGGCAGTCTGCTGTTGCTGCTGTTGCTGCTGTCTGGCGACCTCGAAGGGATCGCTGCCGGTGTTCTGCACGGCCCAGTTGTAGCACTCGCCTTCGTCCTTCGACTGCTGGGCAGGCGCCTGGCCGGCATTGGGGAACACATAGACATTCAGTGTGGCCGACAGGGACTTCTGGCCTGTTGGAGTGGTCTGGGCCTGGGCGGTGCAGATCGTGGTTGCTGCAACGAGGGCGAGGGCTATTCGCATGCTCATCGGGCGTGTCCTTGAATTTCGCTAGGTGCCGGATTCGCGCCTGACGGCGCTCCTACGATGCCGGGGTGCAGACGCCGAAGACGGTGATCGTGAGACCGTCGAGGGCGATGGCCGATGAGGCAAGCCCCGTCTCCTCGTCGATCACCGTGCTCAACGCGCGTCCGTTCTCGGTGCCCTGCAGGACGATACGCCCGGCCTCCCGCACATAGGTGATCGGCGACCGGCGCTGCTCCGCGCTGGCAGCGGGCGTGCTGAGCAACTTTTTCTTCAGGTCTACCTGTATGAAGGCGGGCATATTCCACTCCCAGGGCGGGCCTGTCTCGCAGTCACCGATCGAGTTGCAGCGGACGACCTGGGATGAGGCGCAGAGCAACCGTTCGGCTCCGGACAGGTTATCGGCATGGCTGATGGCTGGCACTATCGCCCCAAGGAAAACCAGACTGCGCGCGATGTGGTTCATTGCCGATTAACCCTGTAAAAAAGCTGCGGATCTGACGCTTCAAATTATCCGCCTTGTCTGGCCAGACCCGCAATCCCGCATACCCGCCGGCTACCCGTGCCGGCCTGACCTGTCGCAGTTCCTCAAGCCCTGAACATTCGGACAGGCCTGGGCTGCCCGCTGGTCGGTACGCTGCCCAGTCTGTGGTGGCGCCCGCCCGGATGCAAAGGCACATGGACAGGCATACACTTCCGGGCGTTGCCCCAAGTGGACCCCGTCGCCATGAACAGCACGATCCGTCTACTGACCCTCGGTTTGGCGCTTGGCGCTGTCTGTGCCGGGACCCTCCAGGCTGCCAACGAGCACACCGGCGACATGGGCACCCTGACCGCCGAGAAGGTCGGCAAGTCATTCCCCGCCAGGCCCTACTCACCCTACGCCGGCCGCAATTTCCCCACGCGGCCGCTGTTCGGCGATACCCACCTGCACACGTCCTACTCCATGGACGCTGGCGCCTTCGGCGCCCGGGTCGGGCCCCTGGATGCCTACCGCCTCGCCCGGGGCGAGGAGATCATGGCCTCGAGCGGCCAGCCGGTGAAGCTCTCGCGGCCCCTGGACTTCCTCGTCGTCGCGGATCACTCCGACAACATGGGCTTCTTCCCTGATTTGTTCGCGGGAAAGCCCGAGATACTGGCCGACCCCACGGGCAAGCAGTGGTACGACCTGGTGTTGTCGGGCAAGGGCGCCCAGGCCGCCATCGAGATCATCGTGGCCTTCTCCCAGGGGACGTTTCCCAAGGACATCATGTACTGGCCGGACTCGCGCGCCTACAAGGCGGCCTGGCAATCCACCATCGACGCGGCGGAGAAGTACAACGAGCCGGGCCGCTTCACCGCCTTCATCGGCTACGAGTGGACGTCCAACACCGGCGGCAACAACCTGCACCGGAACGTGATCTTCCGGGACAACGGCGACAAGGCCAGCCAGGTGGTGCCCATGACGGTGTACCCGCCCCAGGGCAGCGACGACCCGCGGGACCTGTGGAAGTGGATGCAGGCCTACGAGGACAAGACCGGCGGCAGCGTGCTGGCCATCTCCCACAACGGCAACCTGAGCAACGGGCGCATGTTCCCGATCATCGAGCCGGGCACCGGCAGGAAGATCGACCGGGGCTATGCCGAGACCCGCGCCAAGTGGGAGCGGCTCTACGAGGCCACCCAGACCAAGGGCGACGGCGAGACGCACCCGTTCCTCTCGCCCAACGACGAGTTCGCCAACTTCGAGCGCTGGGACAAGGCCAACCTGGATGGCAGCGTGGCGAAGACCAAGGACATGCTGGAGTTCGAGTATGCCCGGTCCGCCCTGAAGCTCGGCCTGAAGCTCGGCAAGGAACTGGGCACCAACCCCTACAAGTTCGGCATGGTGGGCAGTTCCGACGCCCACACGGGCCTCTCGGCCATGGCGGAGGACAACTTCTTCGGCAAGGTGTCGTCCGGCGAGCCGAAGCCGGAGCGGCTCGGCGCCACGTTCATGTCCAATCCCAAGACCGGCGTGAAGATCATGGACTGGGAGGTCAGCGCCTCCGGCTACGCGGCCGTCTGGGCCACCGAGAACACACGCGAGTCCCTCTGGGACGCCATGCAGCGCCGGGAGACCTACGCCACCACGGGTTCCCGCATGATCGTCCGCTTCTTCGGCGGCTGGGACTTCGACGCGGCTGATGCGGCCACCCGCAGCCCCGCCGTGGCCGGCTACGCGAAGGGCGTGCCCATGGGCGGCGACCTTCGCAAGGCTCCCGCCGGCAAGGCCCCAACCTTCCTCGTGGCCGCGCTCAAGGATCCCGTCGGCGCGAACCTGGACCGCGTCCAGGTCGTCAAGGGCTGGCTCGACGCCAGCGGCGATCTGCAGGAGCAGGTCTACGACGTGGCCTGGAGCGGCGACCGCAAGCCGGGCGCCGACGGCAGGGTGCCGTCCGTGGGCAGCACCGTGGACGTGGCCAACGCGACCTGGACCAACACGATCGGTGCGCCGGAACTGATCGCCGTCTGGAAGGATCCGGACTTCGACCCGAAGGAGCTCGCCTTCTACTACACGCGCGTCGTCGAGATCCCGACGCCGCGCTGGACGGCCTATGACGCTCAGCGCTTCGGCGTGACCCCCCTGCCCGGGACCCAGATGACCGTCACCGAGCGGGCCTATACCTCGCCGATCTGGTATACGCCGTAGCAAACAGGATCCCCTACATGAAGCTCTTTCCGTCCGCCGCGCTCGCGGTTCTGATCGCATCACCCGCGCTGGCCGCCGACGACGAATGGAAGCACACGGCCGTCGTCTACATGATCGGCGCCGGCATCGATGGCACCGCCGGCGTCGGCCCGGTCACCGGCGACGTGGATATCAGCTTCGGCGACATCCTCGATAACCTCGAGTTCGGCACGATGGCCGCCTACCGGGGGCAGAAGGGGCGGTGGGCCGTGGTCGCTGACCTGATCTACATGGATCTGGAGGCCGACAAGAAGGGGCTGGGCCCGTTCGGCAATACACGTGCGACCGTCGAACTCGAACAACTCATCACGGAGCTGGACGGCTCCTATGCCGTCACCGAGCAGTTCGACGTCTATGCGGGCCTGCGCTACTGGGACGTCGATTCGACCGTGACGGTGGTCGGTGGCGGACCGCTGGGCGAAACGCTGAAGGGCACGGTGGGTGAGGACTGGGTCGATCCCCTGGTCGGTGTGCGCTACGTCTGGCCGCTGGGCGCAAAGTGGACCGTGGTGTGGCGCGGTGACATCGGCGGCTTCGGCGTCGGCAGCGACTTCAGCTGGCACACGACGGCTTACGCGGACTGGCGACTCAACGAGCATGCCAGCCTGCTGATCGGCTTCCGCTGGCTGGACGTGGATTACGATGACGGTTCCGGGGCCGACCGCTTCCTGATGGACGTCAGCGAGGGCGGCCCGACGATTGGCTTTGCGTGGACCTTCTAGGGTGAAACAGGCGAGTCGACGCGTCAGCGCGGCGCAGAGCCTGATCCCTGTTTGACAAGGATGGCTCGTCGTCTGCTTCGCGAGCCGCTCGTCCACTTCCTGCTTCTGGGCGCCCTGCTGTTCGGAATCTACCAGTGGTTCGGCGGCCCGGACGCCAACGCGGCCGGCGGCGAGATCGTCGTCACCGGGGGCCGGATCCGGAACCTCACGGACAGCTTCACCCGTACCTGGCAGCGTCCCCCGACAGTGGATGAGCTGAATGCCCTGGTCGAGGACTACATCCGCGAGGAAGTGCTGTACCGCGAAGGTATTGCCTTGGGCCTGGACCGGGACGACACGATCATCCGCCGGCGGCTGCGCCAGAAGCTCGAGTTCCTATCCGAGGACGCGGCCAACGCCGCCGGGCCCACCGACACGGAGCTGGCGGAATTCCTGGCGAGGAATGCGGATGCCTACCGCGCCGAGTCCCGCCTGACCTTCAGTCAGGTGTTCCTCGATCCGTCGATGCGCGGCAAGGCTCTCGAGGCCGACGCCACGGCGCTCCTGGACGCCCTGCGCAGCCGCGGTCACGAGCTCGACCCGGCCACGCTTGGTGACAGCCGCATGCTCGACTCCCGTTACGAGTCGGCGACCGAAGACGACATCGCCCGCCTGTTCGGCGCGGAGTTCGAGGCGGTCCTGCACAGCCAGCCCGTCGGCGAGTGGGTGGGGCCGCTGAAGTCCGGCTACGGCGCGCACCTGGTGCGGATCGACGCGCGCGTGCCCGGCCGGGCGGCGACGCTCGAGGAGGTCCGGGACGCGGTGGCCCGGGACTGGTCGGCGGCACGCCGCCAGCAGCTTCTGGACGAGCAGTACCGGCAGCTCCGCAGCCGCTACCAGGTGCGGATCGAGGGGCAATGAAGTCCCTGCTGATCAGGGCCCTGTGCTGTCTTGCCCTGTTCCTGAGTCTGGCTGCCGGCGCGCCCGCCCATGAGGTGCGGCCGGCGTATCTCGAGCTGGTGCAACGGGACGCGGAGACCTGGGACGTGCTCTTCAAGGTGCCCGCCGCGGGTGAGGACCTGCGCTTCGGCCTCTACCTGCAGCTGCCGGCGGACGTGGAGCGGGTCGGCTTGCCGAAGAGCGGGTTCAGCGGCCGGGCCCACATCGAGCGGTCCCGGATCCGGCGCCCCGGCGGACTGGATGGCGCGGAGATCTCGGTGGACGGCCTGTCCGGCACGCTCACCGACGTGCTCGTTCGCATCGAGCGGGCCGACGGCACCAGCCAGGTGCTGCGCCTGAAGCCGGACTCCCCGTCCTTCCGGGTCGAGCGCGCGCCCGGCGCCCTGCAGGTCGCAGCAACCTACACCGGCCTCGGCGTGGAGCACATCCTGCTCGGCATCGACCACCTGCTGTTCGTGCTCGCCCTGCTGATCCTGGTAGACACCTTCCGGCGCCTGGTCTGGACCGTCACGGCGTTCACGCTCGCCCACAGCATCACGCTGGCCGCCGCCACGCTGGGCTGGGTGGCCGTGCCACCGCCGCCGGTGGAGGCCGTGATCGCACTCAGCATCGTGTTCGTTGCCGGGGAGATCATCCACTCGCGGCAGGGAAGACCCGGCCTCGCCCAGCGCCTGCCGGCACTCGTCGCTTTTACCTTCGGGCTGCTGCACGGCTTCGGCTTTGCCGGCGCGCTCAGCGAGATCGGCCTGCCGCAGCAGCAGATCCCTCTGGCGCTGTTCACTTTCAACGTCGGCGTAGAAGTTGGCCAGCTGCTGTTCGTGGCGGCGGTGCTGCTTCTGGCCCGCGTTCCGCAGTGGCTCCGCGTGCCGGTGCCAGGCTGGTGGCGGGAGGCCGCTGCCTACGGCATTGGCTCGGTGGCCATGTTCTGGGTGTTCGAGCGGGTAACCTCCTTCGCGTGATGACCGATACGGAATGTGCGGGTCCCGCCGGGGGCGGTGAGGGGTGAGCCCCGCCCCCTGCATCGTGTTCGAGGACGAGGACCTGCTGGTCGTCAACAAGCCGCCGGGCTGGAACACCCACGCGCCGTCACCCCATGCCGGGGAAGGCATCTACGACTGGCTGAAACATCGTGAGCCCCGCTGGGCCCGGCTCGCCATCGTGCATCGCCTGGACCGGGACACGAGCGGCCTTATGGTCTTCGGCAAGACGCCGGCCGCCAACCGGTCCCTGACCGCGCAGTTCACCGGGCGCGAGGTGCAGAAGCACTACACGCTCGTCACCGGCAGCCATGTGCCCCGCGACGAGTTCACGATGGTGTCGGCCATCATGCGGGTGGGCGAGCGCTACGCGTCCCGGCCGCTTGCCGGCGGTGGTCCGCGGGCCGAGACCCGTTTCCGCGTGCTGCGCCGGGAGGCGGGGCAGACCTGGGTGGAGGCGCAGCCGGTCACCGGGCGGACGCACCAGATCCGGGTGCATGCGGCTGCCGGGGGTCTGCCGGTGCTGGGCGATGTGCTGTACGGCGGAAATGCCAGCCACCGGCTGCACCTGCACGCAACGGGACTCGCTTTCCGCCATCCCGCCAGCGGTGCGCCCCTGCACTTTTCGGTGGCGCCGGATTTCAGCACCCCGCCCGGGCGCCAGCTGCGGGAGGCCATCATCGACCGGACGCAGACCAGCGTCTTTAGGGCCGTGCACGGCAGCGCCGACGGTTGCCCCGGGCTCTACAGGGACCGGCTGGGCGAGTGGCAGCTCCTTGAAGGCGAAGAGGCCCCGGCCGTGCCAGAGGCAGGTGCGCTGCTGGGCGCGGCGGAGGGTCCGCCGCCGGTGCAGGGTGTCTACTTCAAGCGCCTGCTGCGCCAGGTTGGAAGAATGCCGGCTCACGACGCCTCCCCCCGCCTGCTGGCCGGTGCGGCCGCACCGGCGCGATTCCCGGTGCGGGAGAACGGCGTTTGCTACGACCTCAGCCTGGCCGGCGGCTACTCGACCGGCCTGTTCCCGGACCAGCGGGACAACCGGCGGCGTCTGCTGCACGGCCATGTGGCCGCAGGGTTTTCGCTGTACCCGGAGACGCAGGCCGCGGCCGCCGAAGTGCTCAACTGCTTTGCCTATACCTGTGCCTTCAGCATTTGTGCCGCGCTCGGCGGCGCCCGGGTCACCAGCCTCGACCTGTCGCGCCGGTACCTCGACTGGGGCCGGCACAACTTCACGCTGAACGGTCTCGATCCGCAGGCCCATGATTTCATCTACGGGGATGCCTTCGACTGGCTGAAGCGCCTCGCCCGCAAGGACCGGCGCTTTGACGTCATCCTGCTCGACCCGCCCACCTTCTCGCGCTCGCCCGTCCGGGGCGACTTCCGTGCCGAGACCGATTACGGGCAGCTGGTGTCACTGGCACTGCCGCTGTTGCGCGCCGGCGGGGTGCTGTTTGCATCCACCAACGCAGCCCGGCTGGGCCCTGCGGCGTTCATCGGGCAGGTGCATGCGGCGATCCGTGAATCGGGGCGCGGCATTCTCCAGGAGCACTACGTGCCGCAGCCGCCCGACTTTCCCGTGACCCGTGCCGAGCCTGCCTATCTCAAGACAATCTGGCTGCGGGTGGCGGATACTGCGCCGACACGGGGGTAAGACGATGAAGAAGCTGCTGATCGGGCTGGCCGGGGTGATCGTGGTCGCGGGGGCGGGCGGTTACGGCACGTTCTGGTACATGAACCGTACGCCGGCCCAGCTGGTGACACCCAACTACTTCGAGTACTACCGGCAGCAGGACACCGTGCCCGAAGGTCGGGTCGGCATCTTCATCTCCAGCCTGATCATGCCGGAGGAGTACCGGATCGAGGATTACTTCATCCTCGCCCAGAAAGCGAAGCAGTACATCCCGTGGCCGGTCAGCATCCCGTGGATCGCGGACCGCGGCGTGCTGCTGCTCGACCCGGACCGGCCCTATGAGTTCGAGGCCTTTACGCCGGGCCGGCTGGTCGACGCCTATGGCAGGGATACCGACCTGGACGGCATTCCCTATGTCGCCAAATTCCAGGCGCAGGCCGTGCAGTGGGTGCCGCCCAACCCGCGCCTGCATCTCGATCACGGCTACTTCCTGCTGACCACCCGCCAGGCTGGCATGCCCACGGTCGCGGGCAAGCTCGCGACCAAGGCGCTCACTTACTATCACGGCATCGGCATCAAGGGGCACAGGATTCCGCACGAGGCCGGCATGCGGGCCATCGTCGAGCCGGCCATGCAGGCGATCCAGGCCCGGCACGGGCCGATCCCGTGGCGCTGGGTCACCGCCGACAACTTCGGCCGCGCGCGACAGGCCATGTTCGAGCTGCTGGATGCGGGCGTGGACACGGTCATCCTGGCGGCGCCGGCGCCCATCTACTCCCATCACGAGGAGTTCAACGGCAGCATCCGGCATGCCATGCACTACATCCACGAGTGGCAGGCAGGACACGGCGAGCATCCCGTCAAGGTCATCATCCAGCCGCAGCTGGGCGATTTTCCGGTGCTGCGCGAGGCCTGGGTCAACATGCTCCGGGACCGCCTCGACCGGTTGCCGGCGGGGGCCGCGGTCAAGGTCGTCATGTCGATCCACGGCATGGCCTGGGACCGGGTGCCCCACGAGGCATGGATCCAGCTCGCGCCCGCCTACCGGGACACGACGCTGCAGGACCTCAAGGCGCTGCTCGACAGCTACGATTTCAGCCGCCGGGAGGTCGTGCTCGGCCAGGACCATTTCGCCGATCCGGTCAATGACCCCGCCGGCCGGTACCTGTCCACCAACAGGGCCTTCAAGGACGGGATCCGCGACGGCTTTGACTACGTGATCAACGTGCCCATCGAGTTCTTTGCGGAGAATACCGACACGCTGTTCTCGCACGCGATGTTCAACTTCGAGGATATCCCGGGCTTCGACCGCTACCAGCAGGTGGACTACCCGGACTGGAGCGTCCCCTACGTGCGCGAGTACGTGGTGGATGGCACCCACCTGATCTACAACGGCGTGCCCGTCGGGGCCTATAACCGGCCGGTCATCCAGGCCTTCGTGCAGGCCCTCGATACCGTGCTTGAGAAGCGCAGCACGCTGTAGCCGCGGGCCTTCGGCCCTGCCGCCCGGCCGGTACCTGCTACCACCGCACCCGCGACTCGCCCGCCGGCACGCCGCCCGGGCCGAAACGGCGCTCGACGAAACGCAGGCCTCCGGCGCTATCGGCGAGGATCAGCGTCGAGGCCCGCGTGCCGTAGTCGGCGCCGCCGAGAAAGGGCGTGACGCGCGCAAGTTCCAGGGGGGAATTCCCCCCGGGCGGCGCGACGGGCATGCGCCGCTCCAGCAGGGCGAGCAGGTCGCCGGGATCCGGCTCGTCACGGTCGAGGTACCGGGCGAGCGCGGTCCCGAGCCAGCCGGCCTTGGGCCAGGGCTGCTCCCGGGGCGCGTTGGACAGCACCGACACCCCGGCGGGCAGCTGCCAGCGGCTGCCGAGGCTGCCGGCCGGCGTGACGAAGCCCTCGAAGCCGGCCGCGAGCGTGCCGACCACCAGCGCGAAGCCGCCGTAGCGATGCTCCTCCCCGGCCAGTGTCCCGGTGTAAGCCGCCGGCGTTCCCGAGCCCCGCAGCCAGCGCCCCACCAGCTGGCCCCGGCTCTCCGTCTGGTCCGGCCCGGGTGCGCGCTGCGGATTGTTGGTGATCACCGCAATGCGCCCGTCCCGCGACACACCGAGCCAGCTGCCGCCCGCCCGGAGGTCCCGGCCGCCGTAGATGCGGGGCGCGTCGGGCCACCAGTCCGCCGGCGCGGCGGGCCGCGCGTGAAACTCATCCCGGTTGCCGAGCAGCACCAGGGGGTAGCGGGGGTGCAGCTGCCAGGCGATCGCGACGAGGCACACGGTTGCGAAGGGCTCGGGACCGGAGCGGCTCAGCGGTAGTCCGGCGGCTGGTCCGGACGCCGGAACAGGGTGCTGTCGAGGGCGAGGTCGGAGAGCCGCGGTCCCGGCCCCTCATCGAACCACGCCTCGATCAGCCGGTAGGCCACGGACACTTTCGGCGGCAGCCCGATGCGCTCGCGGGCGATGTCCTCCCGGCTCACCCAGCGAGCCTCGGCGAGTTCGCCGTCGTTCCGGCGGATGTCCCCGCTCAGTCCCTCCGCGTGAAAGCCGATCATCATCGCGGCGGGAAAGGGCCAGGGCTGGGAGGCCAGGTAGCGGCAGGCGCCGATGCGGATATTGGTTTCCTCGTGCACTTCCCGGGCGACCGCCTCCTCGAGCGATTCACCCGGTTCGACGAAGCCCGCGATGGTGGACAGGCGGCCGGCGGGCCAGCCGGCCTGCCGGCCGAGCAGGCACTGGTCCCCCCGGTGCACCAGCACGATGATCGCCGGATCGATGCGCGGAAAGGACCGGTGGTCGCAGCCGGCGCGCGTGCAGGCCATGACGAAGCCGCCCTCCACCGGCCGGTTCGGGGCTCCGCAGACCCCGCAGTGCCGGTGCCGTTCGCGCCACAGGATCATGGCCCGGGCGTAGGCCAGCAGGGCCGCATCCTCTTCGCTCACCTGGCTGACCAGTTCCCGCAGTCCGATGAAGGACTCCGCGGGCAGCTCCGGGGGCGGCGCCGGGCCCCGCAACTCCACCGCAAACAGGGCGCGCCCGCCGCGTCGCCCGAGGAACACGAGCTCATCCGGACCCGGCAGGACCAGTTCCCCGCGTTGGCTGACCAGTACCGCGCCGTCCTTCAGCAGGCAGCGGGACTGCCAGACCGGCAGAAAGCCCGCGTCCGCCTCCGCCAGCGCGGCGGCCAGGGCCTCCGGCTGATGGCGGAGTGTGGCGAGGCGGTCGATGTTGGCGCCGCTGAAGGTAAGGGGGCTCACCGGCCCAGATTACGCATGATCCTTGACTTCGCAAAACGGGCAACGCTCGTAATCGAGTGCATAGGCGTCCTGCACATAGGGCCCGTCACAGAGACCGCACCAGGCGAGGCGCAGTTCGTGGCTGCGCACGAGCGAGCGGTAGAGGTTCCAAGCCCACTCGAAAGACAGCTGGGGCTCGGGATAGAGGGCCTGGTAGGCCTCGAAGGCCTCACAGAAGCGGATCCCCAGGGCGGTGCCCGGTTCGAGCGCGGCCTGCAGCGTCTGGCGCCGCCCGTCCACGGCGGCCGCGCCCAGGTGCACCAGCAGGCCGGTGAGCAGACTCGCCTCGGCCTGGCGCCGGGCCGAGCTCACAAAGGGCCCGATCTGGCTCGGCGTCTTGCCCCGCCGGCGGCGCACCTCGGTGCGGCCGGGAAAATAGCTGGCATAGATCTTCCGGATCCGGTCCTCCGTAAAGCCGGTGCACAGGCGGATCGTGCCGGTACGGGCCTCGTGCTCGAGCATGCGAACCGCCAGGTCGAATCGCTCCCGCTCCCCGACGTAGCGGTTGTCCGTTGCGCGCATATTTTTCTCCCCAGTGCGCCTATTTTTGGTCCAAACAGACCAAAAATAGGCAATGATGTTGTTTAATTGGTCCGATTGGACCATTTATAGTAGCCCCACTTCCAGGTTGCCGGAGCCCCCAAATGATTCCTAAATGGCTGGATACGCCCGAGGGGGCCGAGATCTGCGAGTTCAACCGGGAATTTCTCCGCCTGCTCCGCGAAAGCCCGGCGGGCGGATCGGCCTACGGCCTCGATGACCCTGTTCGAGGCCGCATCAGTGCCCTGGCGCCGGACCAGCTGGAGGCCCTGGCGCAGACGCCCTGCCTGCTGGCAGGTTTCCCGGAGTTTCCACCCCGGACCCGGCCGGGCGGGGTGGCCGACGCTGCCGGCCCGGCACCGCGCCCCTGCCGGTCCGATGCGGCCCGTGTCTTTGCAGCCTCGCTGCTCACCTGGCTCTGGCACACCGCCCCGGGTGACCGGCTGGTTGCCGCGCTCTGCATCGGACCCGGCCGGCTGGCCGTGGAGCGGCTGCGGCAGGTGGGCCTGCGCGACCTCCAGCAGGCGGCGGTCACCGCCGGCGAGTCCCTGGAGGCGCGCTTCTGTCACCATCCGCGTCTCTGGCCCGATCTGGTCCGGGCCGTGTGCCAGCCCGGATCGGAGGTGCTGACGGCGGCCCGGCTGTCCGTGGTGCAGCTGACGCTGATTGCGCGGGTGCCGGCCGACGGTCCCGCGATGCAACGCGTGCCGCTCGCCGGGCGCCGCCTTTGAGTCCAGTCCGTGGCGCGGCGGCGCCCGAAGACCCCCACACTGCCCTGAAGCAGGCACAATGCCCGCGCCATGCACGCCCTGTCGGTCCGCAACCTCGTCAAGGTCTATCCCAGCGGCGTGCAGGCCCTCGCCGGGATTGACCTCGACGTGGCGGCCGGTGACTTCTATGCGCTGCTCGGCCCCAACGGGGCGGGCAAGACCAGCCTGATCGGGATCGTGACCTCGCTGGTGAACAAGACCAGTGGGCGGGTGACGGTCTTCGGCCACGATCTGGACCGGGAGCGCCCGGCGGTCAAGAACGCCATTGGCGTGGTGCCCCAGGAAATCAACCTGCACCTCTGGGACAAGGCCTGGAATATCGTCGTTCACCAGGCCGGCTTCTACGGCCTGCCGCCGGCCCGCGCCCGGGAGCGGGCCGAGATCTGCCTCAAGCAGCTGCAGCTCTGGGACCGGCGGGATGCCACCGCGCGCAGTCTTTCCGGCGGCATGAAGCGCCGCCTGATGATCGCCCGTGCGCTGGTGCACGAGCCGCGGTTGCTGATCCTCGATGAGCCCACCGCCGGCGTGGACATCGAGGTCCGTCGTTCGATGTGGGATTTCCTGCGGCAACTGAATGCGGCCGGCACCACCATCATCCTCACCACCCACTATCTGGAGGAGGCCGAGAACCTCTGCCGGCACGTCGCCATCATCGATCACGGCCGGGCCATCCAGCAGGGATCCATGCAGCAGGTGCTCGGCCAGCTGAACCAGGAGGTCTTCGTGCTGATGCTGCGCGATCCGTGCACGGCAGTGCCGCAGCTGCCGGGTTTCGAGCTGCGGCTGCAGGGGCCGCTCGAGCTGGAAGTGGCGGTGCCCCGCAGCCGCGACATCAATGAGCTGTTCGCGGCGCTGTCCTCGGCCGGCGTGCATGTGCTCAGCCTGCGCAACAAGGCCAACCGGCTCGAGGAACTCTTTCTCACCCTCACCGGGCGCGGGCCGCAGGTCGGCGAGCTGCCGCGTGCGGGCGTGGCCGGGCGGGGTGCGCCATGAGCCTGCAGCAGCAGGCGATCGCGCTCAGGACCCTCGCCCGGCGGGAATTGATCCGGGTCCTGCGTATCTGGAGTCAGACCATCGTGCCTCCCATGATCAACATGGGCCTGTACTTCTTCATATTCGGCAACCTGATCGGCAGCCGGATCGGGCCGATGGGCGGCTTCGACTACAGGCAGTACATTGCCCCGGGACTGATCATGATGGCCGTCATCACCAACTCCTACGGCAACGTGGTCTCGTCGTTCTTCTCGGCCAAGATCAACCGTTACCTGGAGGAGATGCTCGTCGCGCCGATGTCCACGGTGACCATCGTGCTCGGCCACATGACCGGCGGCGTCATCCGCGGGCTGCTGGTGGGTCTGGCGGTGACCGGGGTGGCGCTCGTCTTCACGCCGCTGCCCATCACCCACCCGCTGATCACGATCTCGGTGTTCCTGCTCTGCGCCTGCATTTTCTCCCTGGGCGGGCTGATCAACGGCATCCTCGCGAAGAACTTCGATGACGTCTCCATCATCCCGTCTTTCGTGCTGACGCCTCTCACCTACCTGGGCGGCGTGTTCTACTCGATCTCGCTGCTGCCGGACGTTGCCCGGACGCTGTCCCTGCTGAACCCCATCCTGTACCTGGTCAGCGCCTTCCGCTACGGCATGCTGGGCGTGTCCGACATCGACATCGGCACGGCCTACCTGATGATGATCGTGTGCCTCGCGGTGCTCTTTGCCACTTGCGTCCTCATGCTGCACCGTGGCGTGCGGATCAGGGAATAGGTGCCGGTACTTCGGTTTCGGAAACTCGATACACACAGGCGATAGTCGGGCTGACGGATCCGCCCCAGGCCGGGCATATTCGGCGGCAGTTTCTTCGAGCCTGCCTGCCTATGCCACGTCAGCCGCGTCTGCATGTTAGGGGTGGCCTGTACCACGCCATCCTGCGGGGTAATCATCGGCAGGCGATCTTCGCGGTGGAGGATGACTATCTCGCGTTCGAACGCATCCTTCGTTCGGCGCTGGATCGTTATGGTGCTCGGCTTCACGCCTATTGCTGGATGCCGAACCATGTTCATCTGGCAATCCAGGTTGGCGAGCCGCCGCTGGGGCGGGTGATGCACCTGCTGGCGTCACGTTACGCGCGTCTCAAGCAGAAAAAGGCGGCAACTACAGGGCACCTGTTCGAGCGGCGCTACCGCGCGAAGCGGGTCGCGGCCGACGAATATCTCCTTGCCCTGGTTCGTTACATACACCGCAATCCCCTGCGGGCGGGATTCGTGACCGATCCGGCGGATTATCGTTGGAGCAGTCACCGGGCTTACCTTGGAAGGGCTTCTGCCGAGTGGCTCGTGGTCGAGCCGACGCTCGCTATGTTCGGCGCCAGCGGTGATGCCGCCATCAGTGCCTACCAGAGGTTCATGGCCGATGAGCCGCGGTCTGATGAAATCGCAGACCTGCACCCGACAGCGCGCCGGCATCACCCGGTCCGGCAGGCTGCCCGTCCCGATCACCGAACGGATAGCCGGGCACAGCGGGATCTGGAGGACATTGTCCGGGAGGTCGCAAAGGAGCGGGGCGTCAATCTGGCTGACCTTGAGTCGCCCCGGCGATTGCCCTGTCTGGTTCTCGCGCGCACGGAGATCGCACGGCGAGCGCTACGAGAGGGGGCGGCCACGTTGTCTGAGGTCGCGGCCCGCCTGCGCCGTGCGCCTTCCAGCCTGAGCGAACTGCTGGCGAAGCAGCGAGGCCGGTGAGGCAATGGTGGGGGACTTTCCGAAACCGAAGTACCGGTACCGTTACCCGTACTCCTGCACGGCGATCACGAGCGTCCCCGGCCCGCCGTGTACGCCCACGGCCGGCCCGAGCCGGGTGATGCTCACGGATTCCACGTCGGGCAGGGCGGCGAGGCAGGCCTGGCGCAGCGCGTCGGCCTGGTCCGGGCAGTCGGCGTGGGCCAGTGCCAGCCTGAGCGGCGTACCGGCGGGCCGGCCGCGACGGTCGCGCAGCACCAGGCGCAGCAGGGCAGCAACCCGGTCGCCTCCGCGTCCCATCACGTGGCGTACCCTGACGCCGCCGCTGTCGTCGGTGGCCACGAGGAAGCTCAGCGGCAACCGGCTGCCGATCCAGCGCCAGGCCTTCGGGATGCGCCCGCCCCGCACCGCGTAGCTGAGGTCGGGGATCGCGCCGTAACTTCGCGTGCGATCGGTCGCCCGCGCCGCTGCCTGCCGCACGGCCTCGGCGCCGTGTCCCGCGCGGGCTTCCTCGGCCGCCCGCAGCACGATCAGCCCCTGGCCGACGGAGATATTACGGCTGTCCAGTACGGAAACCTGCTCGGGCTTGCTGATGCGGTTCGCCGCCGACACAGCGGCCTGCAGGGTGCCGCTCAGCCGTCCGGTGAGGCTGATCGCGACCACGTGCTCGAAGTGCGAGGACAGGAGCTCGAAAGCCCGGCGGAAATCACCCGGCGGCGGCTGCGACGTCTTGGGATGCACCGGGTTGCGGGCCAGCTCGCCGAAGAAGCCATCGGCCGTCAGGCCGACCTTGTCCAGGTGGCTTTCTTCGCCAAAGTTCACCCGCAGCGGCACCATCTGGATGCCGAACTCGTCCCAGACCTCGGCCGGCAGGTCGGCGCCCGAGTCCGACACGATCGCCACGCGGCGGCCCTCTGCGGTCAGGGAGCGCTCCTGGCGCAGCATGTCGTCGGCCTTCTCCGCCGATACATGGCCGTAGCGTCGGGCGATGGCAAAGGCCTCCACCGGGTCGTTGACGTGGACATGCAGGCGCGCCTTGTTCAGGCCGCCCACCACCACGCAACTGCTGCCGATCAGGGCCAGCTCGGCGCGCAGGCCGTCCCGGTCGATGCCCGTGCCGGTGATCAGGCATTCCGTGCAGAAGCGGTGTTCCGGCGGGCCTATGTGCCCCAGGTCCACCGACGCCCGCAGGGCCGGGTCGTCGTCCGATGCCGGCGGGCCCGGGGGTGCGAGGCCGGGCTGCAGCGCATCCGCCATTCCTTCGAGCAGCACGAGCAGCCCGCGCGCGCCCGCGTCTTCCACGCCTGCATCGCGGAGCGAGCTCAGGGTCTGCCGGGTGGCGCTGACGGCCGCCCGGGCGCGGTTCAGCAGCAGGGTGAGCAGGGCGAGGAAATCAGAGTGCTCGGGGAGCTGGTCCGGGGCCACGGCTGCCGCAATCTCCCGCATCACCGTGAGCACGGTGCCCTCGGTCGGGTTCTGGATGGCGCTGCGGGCCAGGTTCTCCGCAGAGGCCAGCGCCAGCGCAAGCTCCCCCGGGCGGACCCGTTCATGGCCCGACAGGGCCTCGCTCAGGCCCTGCAGGTATTGCGCAAAGATTGCACCGGAGTTGCCCCGTGCGCCGTCCAGCGCGGCGTCGGCGGCGTGGGCCAGCAGTTCCCCCGCGTGCCGGGTGGAGGTGGCGGTGAGCCGTTCACCCACCGCGGTGAAGGTCAGGGCGAGGTTGGTGCCGGTGTCCCCGTCGGGCACCGGAAAGACGTTGATCCGGTCGAGGTGTCCGCGCTCGCCGACCAGACGCGCAATGCCGCCGAGCAGGAGGCGCCGGAAACGTCGTCCGTCCAGGTAGGCGACCCGGAACGGGGTGCGGGACTTCACCCGTGGAGACTCATTTGCGGGCCAGCGTGAATCGCTGGCTGCCGCTGGCCAGGATGACGCCCTCGGCGGTAATGGCTTCGACGCGCGGGCCTTCGGCCAGCTCGCCGCCCTCGTTGTACCGGCGGGAATTGATGACCACGAAGCGACTGGCGGGCTGGTCGCTGTAGACGTGAAGATCGAGATTCAGGGAGGGCATGTTCAGCAATCCGGCGCTCACCAGCTTGTCCATCGTCGGCAGGTCGTCGCCCTGGATGATGCGTGACGACGGTGCCGCGGCCTGCGCCGGGGCCTGCGCCTCAATCGGCCGAGGCGGTGCCGGCTGTGGTTCGGCGCGGACCACCGGTTGCGGTGGTGGCGTATCGGCCAGAGGCAGTTCCGCGGGGAAGTCGGGGTCCGGTGGCGGCTCGAGAAAAGAGCCGGCCTCGCTCGCTTCGCGGGCCAGCGGGCGGATCATCGGGGGCGGGGCGGCGGCGGGGGGCTCCGGTGCCGCGGCCACCGGACCAGCAGCCGGCACCGGCACCGGCGCCGTTTCCGCGGCCCGCCTGAACCACTCCACGCCCATGAAGAGCATGTTGGCAACCAGCGCGATGACCAGCACGGGCATCCACCAGCTGCGCGCTGAACGGCGGCCGGCGTAGCGGGCGTCCGCCAGTCCCGGCGTCGCCGAGCGCTGGCGCTCGGCGTCGCTCTTGCGCAGCGCATCGAGGATGAATGACATGACCTGCCCTCAGTTCGCCAGTGCCAGCCGGGGCATGTCACCCGGGCTGAGTTCGGAATTGATGGCCACCTGGGTGGCCTGGCCGGCCATGCCGTCGACCGGCAGGCGCCGGTCGCGCTGGTAGTCGCGCACGCGGGCAGCCAGGTCGTCGTCATAGAGGTCGGAGTCCATGGGCTCCACGGGCCGGCCCTGGATCCGCGCGAGGCTCTCCCGCAGCCAGCGCACGTCAGGGTCGCGCATGCCCGGGAGGAAGGCCTTGACCGCCCCGGTCTGGGGTCGCCACAGCAGCAGGTATTCACCGAACCAGTACTGCCCGATGTCCTCGCTGGTCACCTGGTAGAGCATCCCGCCGATGTCGAGCGCGGCGGTTTCCGGCCCGAGCCCGGTCAGCACCACCTGGTGGGGATTGTTGTCGGCATCCCGCAGGGTCAGGATCACCGGCCGGCCCAGCGTCCGGACCTGATCCAGCGTGCCACGCTGGTAGGCGCAGTGCAGCCCGCGCTCCTCCGCCTGCACGCAGGGCCGGCGGGTATCGCTGCGCAGATTCTCGTTCCAGAGGCGGAACAGCGTGTTGAAGGCCGTGTCGGTTCCGGTCCTGCTGGCGTTCGTCCGGAGCAGCGGACCCAGGGGCACCGGGTTGCCCGCGATGCGTCCGGCCGCAGCCGATGCGTCATCCGCCGCCAGGCCCGGGGCATCGCTCACCGTGCCGGCCGGCATCGGGCTGCTGGCCGCCGTCCCGTCCGCCGGTGCAGGCCGCGTGCTCCGCAGCCACTGGATGCCGGCGAACGCGGAGGCGAGCACGATCAGGAGCCCCGCTGCCACCAGGCCCGCAACCCCTGCCGGATGTGCCCACCAGGGCCGCTGCCACCAGACCGCCGGCCGGTCGAAGACCTCGGCCGCTGCGTCCCTGACCAGCTCCGGTGTCACCTGCGGCTGGTCGGCGGTGTAGGCGCCGAGCAGCGCCCGGTCCGCGATCACGTTGATCATCCGCGGTACGCCACCCGAGAGGCTGTACAGCTCCCGCTTGGCCGCCGGGACGAAAATCTGGCCGACCGCGCCGGCCACCTTCAGCCGGTGGTCGATGTAGGCCGCCGTTTCGTCCCGGGAGAGCGGTTCCAGGTGGTAGCGCCCGGTGATTCGCTGGGCGAGCTGGCGCATGTCGCGACGGGCCAGGTTGTCGCGCAGTTCGGGCTGCCCGATGAGGATGATCTGCAGCAGCTTCTGCTTGGTCGTCTCGAGGTTGGTCAGCAGGCGGACCTGCTCCAGGACCTCGACGCGGAGGTTCTGCGCCTCATCCACGATCAGGATCGTACGGCGTCCCTGGCTGTGGTTTCGTAGCAGGAAGGCATTGAGTATGTCGGTGAGCGCCTTGCTGCTGTTGCGCTGCTCGGGCAGCGGCAGGTGCAGCTCCTCGCAGATCGCGGCCAGGAACTCCGTGCGGGACAGCTGGGGGTTCAGCACCACGGCCACGTCGGCGAAGTCCGGCAGCTGCTGCAGGAGGCTGCGCACCAGTGTGGTCTTCCCGGTGCCTACCTCGCCGGTCAGCTGGATGAAGCCGCCGCTCTCCCGTACGCCGTAAATGAGATGGGCAAGCGCCTCCGCATGGCGCTCGCTCATGTAGAGATAGCGCGGATCAGGCGTGATCGAGAAGGGCTTCTCGCTTAAGCCGAAAAAGCGGGTGTACATCGCGCCTCGTGCATCATCGTTGCCGCAGGACGATGTACCGGGCCGCCCAGCGCAGTCCGTCAAAGGTGGCGCCGAAGCCGCCTATGGCGTCCATGGCCTGCTGCAGGAGTTCATCTGCCCGCCGGCGTGCGCCCTCCATGCCGAACAGGTGCGGGTAGGTGGCCTTGTCCCGGGCCCGGTCCGAGCCACCTTTCTTGCCCGTCTCGGCCGTGGTGCCCTCGATGTCGAGAATGTCGTCGCGCACCTGGAAGGCCAGGCCCAGCGCGTCCACGAAGCGCTCCAGCGCGTGCACGGTGGGGGTCGGCACCGTGCCGGCACAGCAGGCCGCGGCCATCACGCTGGCACGGAGCAGGCAGCCGGTCTTCAGCCGGTATATGTGCTCCAGTTCGGCAGCGTCGAGCTGGCGCCCCTCGGCCGCCATGTCCATCGACTGTCCGCCGGTCATGCCGTTGGAGCCGCAGGCATCGGCGATCAGGGCGACGAGCCGCACCTGCCGGTCCGGATGGCCGAGCAGTGGCGGATGTGTGCACAGGATGCTGAAGGCGAGCGGCTGCATGGCATCGGCGGCGAGGATGGCGGTGGCCTCGTCGTAGGCGCGGTGCGCGGTGGGGCGCCCCCGGCGCAGGTCGTCGTTGTCCATCGCCGGCAGGTCATCGTGAATCAGCGAGAAGGCGTGCATCAGCTCGATGGCCGCGGCCGGCGCGTCGAGTACCTCGGGTGCCACGTTCAGGGCCTCGCCGGCCGCGTACACGAGGATCGGGCGGATGCGCTTGCCGCCGCCGAGCGCCGAGTAGCGCATGGCTTCATGCAGCCGCTGGGGAGCAACCTCCGCGCCGGGCAGGTAATGATCGAGCACGCCCTCGATGCGGGTCACGTAGCCGTCGACGCGTTGACCAAAGCTCATGGGTGATGGATCTCCGGCACACAGGATAAGGTGTGCGCAGGGCCGGAACCACCCCTGAGGCTATAATCCCCCGGTGGCCCTGTCCGGGGCCATTGCCGTTGTTGCAGCCTCACGAGGAATCTTCATGCGTGCCGTGGCGGTGGCGCATCCCAACGTGGCCCTGATCAAGTACTGGGGCAAGCGCGCCCGGGCGGGCAACCTGCCGGCGACCGGCTCCCTGTCGCTGGTGCTGGGCGGGCTGACCACGACAACCAGCGTGCGCTTCGAGCCGGGCAGGCGGGGCGATCTCGTGCTGCTCGACGGGCGCGAAGACCCCGAGACCAGCGCCCGTGTGACCGCCTGCCTCGACCTGTTGCGCCGCGAGGCTTCCGTGACCCACGGGGCGTCGGTCGAGTCCCGCAACGACTTTCCCACCGGTGCGGGCCTCGCCTCGTCGGCGTCGGGCTTCGCCGCCCTCGTCACGGCGGGCGCTGCCGCGCTGGGATTGAGCCTGCCGGCTCCGCGGCTGGCGGAGATCGCGCGCACCGGATCCGGTTCGGCACCGCGCTCGCTGCAGGGCGGCCTCGTGCTCCTCACCAACCGCGAGTCCACCACGGTCTGCGAGCAGGTGGCGACGCCTGCCGACTGGCCGCTGGAGGTGGTCATCGCCGTGACCACGACCGGGCCCAAGGCGATCAGTTCCCGCGAGGGCATGGCCCGGAGCGCGCAGACGTCGCCGTACTATGACCAGTGGGTGAGCACGCACGGACACGACCTGTCCGCCGCCCTGGCGGCGGTACGCGACCGTGATTTCCCCGTGCTGGCGGAACTCGCCGAGCACAATTGCCTGAAGATGCATGCCGTGATGCAGACGACCCGTCCGCCGCTGCTGTACTGGCAGCCAGCCACGCTGGCCTGCCTCCATCGCATCCGGGCACTGCGCGACGCGGGCCTGCCGGTATTCTTCACGGTTGACGCGGGCCCCCAGGTCAAGGCGGTGTGCCTGCCCGGTGCCGCCCCGGAGGTTGCCCGGGAGCTTTCGCGGCTGGAGGGCGTCCGGCAGGTGCTGCAGAGCCCGGTGGGGGAAGGAGCGCGGGTCAGTGCTGCCGGAGATTGAAGCCGACGCCCCCGGCAAGCTCGTCATTGTCGGCGAGTACGCCGCGCTGGCCGGGGCCCCGGCCCTCGCGGTGGCGGTGGATGTCCGCGCCCGGGCCCGACTGGGTCCGCCGCCCGGTTCGGGCAGCCAGATGGTCATCCCGGAGATCGGCCAGGGCTTTGCCTTCCGGTGGGTGCCCGAGAGCGGGCTCCGCTGGGAAGGCAAGTCGCCGGGAGCGTGGGGCTTGCCCCTGGAGGCCTGCGTTGCCGTCCTGATCGCCGCGCGCCGCTGGCCGCGGGCCGGGGAGGTTCCGGCCTGCCGCATCGAGCTCGGCACGGCCGCCTTTCACCACACGGACGACCGCGGCGAACGGAGCAAACTCGGCCTCGGTTCCAGCGCCGCGGTGGTGGCGGCCCTCATGGCGGTGCTGCTGCGTCTGGCCGGCGGTGCCGCACCCGGGCGCCAGGCGCTGATCGACCTCAGCTGTGCCGCCCACCGCCACCTGCAGAGGGGTGCCGGCAGCGGCATCGACGTCGCGACGGCCATCACCGGCGGCACCGTCAGCCTCGACTTTCCCGGGGCCGTGGCCGGCAAGGCGGGCAACCCCCGCGCGCATCCCGTGTCCTGGCCGCGCCATCTCTACCTGTTGCCCGTCTGGACCGGCCACAGTGCGTTCACGCCGGCCATGCTGAACCGCCTGCAGCAGTACCAGGCCCGTCACCCGGCAGGTTCCGCTGCCAACCTGGAGCGTCTCGCGGCCATCGGCCTGCAGGCCGTAGTGGCCTGGCGCGCGGGCGATGTACCGGCCATCCTGCAGGCGGTCAGCAGCTACGAGGCCGGGCTTCGCCGGCTGGATGAAGCCGCGGGCATAGGGATTTTTTCACCGGCGCACGAACGCCTGCGGGCCGTCGCGATGGAACTCGGTGCGGTCTACAAGCCCTCGGGGGCGGGTGGCGGTGATTTCGGCATCCTGCTGACCGCTTCACGGAGCGTCCGCCTCCGCGCAGAGGTGGCCTTCCGCGCCGCCGGATTCTCCTGCCTGAACGCGGCGCTGTGTGCGCCGGGGCTCGTGGTGCACAGCGAGCCCGACCCTAAGCCGGCGTTGCCGGGCACCCCTGCGGCTGTCTAGGTCACGTAACGGTAGTACTCGACCCCCACGTCCTGGAAAGCCGGGTCCGTCTGGCGCCCGACCCGTTCCACGATGAACTCATCCATCGGCGTGAGCGCGAGGCCGGCCGGCTCCTGTCCGGTGCGCAGCGCCAGGTATTGCGCTTCGCTGACGTCGATGACGGGCTCAAAGGCGGCTGCCACGTCGATCCGGCGCGCCGCCGATTCCCAGCCCGGCACGACCCGCATCGGGATGGCTTCGGCGGCATCACCGCTGCCATACCCGATGGTCAGGATCTCACGACCCGCCAGCGGGATACTCCGGCCGGCGGCCTCCGCCAGGCCTGCTGCCAGCCAGGCGGGCAGTGCTCCCGTGTACAGGTTGCCCATCTCCCGCATGGCGCCGGCGCCGAGAGCCATGGTTGCCTGGACCCGCGGGAAGGCCGCCCCCTGCCTGAAGACCTTCAGCACGCCCATGCTGAGCGGAAACATTTCTTCCTGGATGCGCTCGCGGACGGCGAGCTGGCCGACTTCCGGCGTCGAGCACATCTCGGCGAGCACCTCGGCCGGCGCGACGCCGGCGCCGGCGCAGTAGCTTGCGAACTCGTCCCGGTCGGTCGCGTCACCCTGTGCCAGCGCAAAGAGCCAGGCCAGGCCAAAGCCGGTCTCCGGCATCCGCTGGTAGGGCCGGTGCATGAAGACGGCGGCGACGCTGCGCAGATAGGCGCCCGGCGCAAGCTGCCGCCGGGCGTAGAGGTCGTTCAGCGCCCGGTAGACGGCATCCACATAGCAGTTGGTCGAGTACCGGCCGTTGTAGACGGGAATATCCAGCGATTCGGCGTGACCATTGAGGCGCGCCGTGAGCGGCTTGCGGAAGTCGATGCCCCGGTATTCCGAGGCCACGCCCGCGTGTCGCAGGTCGATGCTCGCCAGCCGCGGCACAGGCTCGAGCAGCATGGCGACAGCGCCTGCGCCCTGGGTGGGTTCACCGCTGCTGCCGCGTTCATAGAGCGCCTTGTCCGAGCACACGACGATAGCGACGCCATCGCCGCCGTCCGTGCCGAGAAAACGCAGCGCTCCCTTCAGCGCGTAGATGCCGCCGAGGCACGCGTGCTTGAACTCGGGGACCTCGCAGTTCCGGGCGAGTGGCGGCAGGTCAAGGGAGCGCAGCGCCTGATCCACCATGCCCTTGACGATGATGGCGCCGGCGGAGTTGTCCGTGCTGGATTCCGTGCCCAGCGCCAGGTAGCGGACCCGGCTCGTGTCGACGGCGTAGTTGCGGATGAGCCGAAGGACCGCGTTCGCGGCCATCGTGTACACACTCTGCCGGGGTGCCAGCAGGCGGAATCCGGCCCCGACGACGCTGTCGATCTTGTCCCAGTCGGTACCTGTCCACGCGCACCACTGACGCAGGTCCACCCGGCAGGGTGGGAGGTACAGGGACATGCCGCTCAGGCCGGGAGTGCCGGCCGTTGCGGGGGTGGAGAGCGTATTTTGCGGAAATGACGCCATGCGCGGAGAGCCTGCCCGGATCCTGCGGACCGTATGCGGTCCGGCGCAACCGTCAGTCGACCGACGGCCGGTCGTGGGCAGGCCAAAGTTGCGCGGTCACTTCAGTCACTGGACGGTGATGGTGATGGGGGCTGAAAGCACCGGCGGATCGTGCGGGACGTGATTGCCGTCCCCGAGGAGCAGCTGGAGCGTGTGCTGCCCGGGCGGCAGCGTGACCTCGGTTTCGGTCTGCCCCAGGCCGAAATGGAGGTGTTGCCCGTCTTTCGGGAGTGGCTGGCCGAGGTCGGCCGGCAGCCCTGTATCGATCAGCAGGTGGTGATGGCCGGAGTCCGGGGTGAAGTCCCCCGCCGGGACCACGCTCATGCCCTCCGCGGCGAAGCTCACCCGGAAGGGAGAGGTCACCACGTCGCCGTCAGCGGGACTGACGATCGCCACGGAGGCGCCCGCCGGTGACGGGGTTCGGGGCAGGGCGGCCGCTGGCGCCGGTGCCGGCGCTGTTGCGGCGGGCGCGTCCGCGGGCGTTCCGGGCTTCTGCTGGCCGCACGCAACAAGGCCCAGGGACAGGAGGGCGATCGGCAGGATTCTGTTCATGCCCGGATACTAACCGACTGCCCCGGCGGTGTCATGAAGCGGCGCGGTCGCCGGCCGGGTGACGCGGCGCAGTTCCGCAGGATCGAAGTCGTCTACGCCGGTGATGGACAGAACCGCTGCGTCGAGCTCGTGCAGCCGCCGCGCCTCGTCCGGCGAGATGATGCTCCGCTCGAGGGCCTGGTCGATGCGCTGGTAGACCGCGCCGGGTTCCAGTGCCTCCGCGCGGATGGCTTCCCGGATGCGCGCCTCGACCGGCCCCAGCCCTTCTGCGAGTTCCAGCGTGGACTGCAGGCGCCCAAGAGGGGAATCCGGCTCCCGCGCGGCGTAGATGCCCGCGCAGAGGCGCTCCCGGACATCGGTGGGCCGGGTCACCAGGGCTGCCATCTGGCGACCCAGGGTGTCCGCCGGCGCAGAGTACATCCGCCCCCGGGGGAAGATGCACAGGCGCAGCAGGGCCGCGACCGGACGGTTCGGGAAATTGCGCAGGAAGCCGTGGAGCTTCTCCTGGGCATCGTAGAGCAGGGCCTGGCAGGCCCACTCGACCAGCGGCAGATCGGCATCCTGCCGGCCCTGATTGTCGAAATGCTTGAGCACCATGCTCGCGAGGTAGATGTCGCTGAAGACGTCGCCGAGGCGGCCGGACAGGCTCTCCATCCGCTTCAGGCGTCCGCCGAGGACCAGCATCGCGACGTCCGCGGCCAGCGCAAAGGCCGCGCTGTAGCGGTTCACGTGCTGGAAGAAGCGGGCAGTCGGGCCATCCACCGGCGCGGCGCTGGCCCGGGCATTGCTGAGCGCCAGCACGAAGGAACGGGCTGCGTTGCTGATGGCGTAGCCGATGTGCGCGAAGAGCTGGCGGTCGAACTCCCGCAGGCCGCGATTGAAGTCGGGATCCCTGGCGGCCTCCATTTCCTTGAGCACGAACGGATGGCAGCGGATCGCGCCCTGGCCGAAGATGATCAGGCTGCGCGTGAGGATGTTGGCGCCCTCGACGGTGACGGCGATCGGAACGCCCTGGTAACCGCGCCCCAGATAATTGGAAGGGCCGAGCATGATGCCCTTGCCGCCGTGGATGTCCATCGCGTCGTTGACGATGCGCCGTGCCAGTTCGGTGCAGTGATACTTCAGGATTGCGGACGGCACTGACGGCTTCTCGCCGCGCGCGATGCCCGTGGCGGTCACGGTCATGCCCGCGTTGATGATGTAGGTGAAGCCCGTCATGCGGGCCAGCACCTCGCTCACTCCCTCGAACTCGCCGACCGGCAGGTTGAACTGCCGGCGGAGCCGGGCATAGGCCCCGGTTGCGTAGACGACGGCCTTGGCACCCCCCATCGCACTGGAAGGCAGCGTGATGCCCCGGCCGGCCGACAGCTGCTCGACGAGCATCTTCCAGCCCTGGCCGGCCCGTTCCGGGCCGCCGATGATCGCGTCCAGCGGCACGAAGACGTCCCGGCCGCGGACGGGCCCGTTCTGGAAGGGAATGTTGAGCGGGAAGTGACGGCGCCCGATCTCGATGCCCGGCGTGCCGACCGGGATCAGTGCGGCGGTGATGCCGAGTTCGGTCTTCTCGCCCAGCCGGTGCTCGGGGTCATAGAGCTTGAACGCCAGGCCCACCACGGTCGCCACCGGCGCAAGGGTGATGTAGCGCTTGTCAAAGTTCAGGCGGATGCCGGTGATCTCCTGCCCTTCCCAGGTCCCGCGACAGACGATGCCGGTATCCGGGATCGAAGCGGCGTCGGAGCCGACGCGCGGCCCGGTCAGCGCGAAGCACGGGATCTCGTCGCCGCTGGCGAGCCTCGGCAGGTAGCGCTCGCGCTGTTCCTCGGTGCCGTAGTGAAGCAGCAGCTCGGCGGGACCGAGCGAATTGGGCACGCCGACCGTGGATGCCACGACCGAGCTGCGGCTGGACAGCTTGGCGAGCACCGCCGCCACGGCTATCGGCGAGAACTCGAGGCCTCCGTAGCGCTTCGGAATGATCATGGCGAAGAAGCGGTGCTGCCTGATACAGGCCCACACGTTGGGGGGGATGTCCGCCAGCTCGTGCGTGATCTGCCAGTCGTCGGACAGCCGGCACAGCTCCTCGGTCGGGCCGTCGAGGAAGGCCTGCTCCTCGGCGGTGAGGTGCGGCGCGGGCAGGGCCATCAGTCGCCCCCAGTCGGGCAGCCCGGTAAAGAGCTCGCCGTCCCAGCCGACCGTGCCGGCCTCCAGCGCTTCCCGCTCCGTGTCGGACAGATGGGGCACGACCGTACGGTAGAACTTGAGCAGCGGGAGGGTGAGGCGCTCGCGGCGGAAGTTCAGGGAGTTGAGGACGACCATCCCGCCGAACAGGACCCAGAGGAGCAGTTTCCAGGCCAGCCACCCCGTGCCGAACAGGGAGTAGGCGAGCAGCGCAAAGCCCGCGACCAGCGTGGAGGTGGGCAGGTCGGCCCGCCGGTAGGCCAGGGTGATCAGCACCGTCGCCAGGGCGACGGTCCAGAGCAGCCAGATGACGAAGGAAGCCATGGCCAGTCCTCTGCGGGAGGGCCTGACACTATAAACCATGCTCCCGTAGGGGGTTAAAGCACCCCCGGCCGGTCAGAGCAGTGCGGCGATGGCCTCCCGCTCCTCGCGCAGTTCCTTCTCGGTGGCCGCCATGCGTTCGCGGCTGAAATCGCTGATGGCGAGGCCCTGCACGATCTCGTACTTGCCCTTTGCGCAGCGGCAGGGGAACGAGTAGATCACGCCCTTGCCGATGCCGTAGCTGCCGTCGGACGGAACCGCCATGCTCACCCAGTCATCCCCGGGGGTGCCAAGCGCCCAGTCCCGGATGTGGTCGATGGCGGAAGAGGCGGCCGATGCCGCGCTGGACAGGCCGCGGGCCTTGATGATCGCGGCGCCCCGCTGCTGGACGGTGGGGATGAACTCATCCCGGACCCACTGGGCGTCCACCAGTTCCGTCGCCCGCTGCTCGTTGACCAGGGCCTGGCTGATGTCCGGGTACTGGGTGGCCGAGTGATTGCCCCAGATCGTGAGGCGGCTGATCTGGCTCACGTGGGTGCCGGTCTTGGCGGCCAGCTGGGCGAGCGCCCGATTGTGGTCCAGCCGCGTCATGGCAGTGAAGTTGGCCGGGTTGAGGTCCGGTGCATTGCTCTGGGCGATCAGTGCGTTGGTGTTGGCCGGATTGCCGACCACCAGCACCCTGACGTTGCGGCTGGCGTGGTCGTTCAGCGCCTTGCCCTGCACCGAGAAGATCTTGGCGTTGTCGCGGAGCAGGTCGGAGCGCTCCATGCCGGGTCCGCGCGGCTTGGCCCCGACCAGCAGTGCGTAGTCGGTGTCGCGAAAGGCCTCGTTGGCCTGGTCCGTTGCCACGACGCCCTGCAGGGTCGGAAAGGCACAGTCGTACAGTTCCATTTCGACGCCCTTGAGGGCGTTCAGCGCGGGGGGGATTTCCAGCAGCTGGAGGATCACGGGCTGATTGGGGCCCAGCAGCTGGCCGGAGGCGATGCGGAAGGCGAGCTGGTAGCCGATCTGGCCCGCGGCCCCGGTGATGGTTACTCGTGCTGCTTTGGCAGTCATGGATGATCCTCTGGATTAATGCCGGGAGCGGCCGGCGAAGCGGCCGCGGATTCTACGCGGCACGGCTGCGCCCGGCCACTGTGGCTTTCCGTGGGCGCCAGTGACGGGCCTACTTGCCGGTGGCCTTGAAGGCCCGCAGCTGCGCGTTGAACTCGGCGGCGGTGGCCTGCATGGCGTCCACGGCCGCGTTATAGCGCTTGACGTGCAGTGCCCGGGTATCCGGGGTCTTCTGTTCCTCGGGTACGGCGGCTTCTTCCTGGTCCAGGCAGGCGAGGTAGCCTTCCATGGTGGCAATGTACTGCTTGACCTCGGCGCCGCTCGCCTCGATCTCGGCCTTGGTGGCGGCCTTGCCGTCGGGCACCTTGACGGCAGGCGGGTACTCACAGGCGGCATCGGCCAGCGAGGCCATCGAGCACAGCAGGCTGATGGCGAGGAATCGGGATGGCAGGCGCATGGGCGGGATCTCCTTGGGGTCGACGGGTGAGAGTATGCCGCAGGCTCAGGCCCGGGCGAACAGGGGGCGATAGCGGCCGGTTCCCGCGCGCTGGTCCTGCAGCAGGTCCTGGAAGTCATCCGGGGCAATGGCGCGGCCAAACAGCAGGCCCTGCGCGTAGTCGCAGTGCAGTGCCCTGAGGAACCGCAGCTGGTCCTCCGATTCCACGCCCTCGGCGACCACCTCGAGCTTCAGGCTGTGCCCCATCTCGACGATCATGGAGACGATCGTCGCCTGGTCATGGCTCGTGGTGGCGTGGCGCACGAAGGACTGGTCGATCTTCAGCGTGGAGATGGGAAACTGCTGCAGGGCGCTCAGTGACGAATAGCCCGTCCCGAAATCATCGATTGCCAGGCGCAGCCCCATGGTATGCAGTTCGTTGAGCAGCCGGATCGTGCGGGTCGGATCCTCCATCAGGGTGGTCTCGGTAATCTCGAGCTCGAGACTGTCGGGCGGCATGGCGTGGCGGCTGCAGATCTCCTGCACCTGGCTGATGAAGGTCCGCTGCTTCAGCTGCCGGAGGGACAGGTTCACCGAGACGCGGCCGGGCTCCACACCGGATGCCTGCCAGCGGCGGTAGTCGCTGCAGACCCGGTTCAGCACCCAGGCGCCGATCTCGAGGATGAGGTTGCTTTCCTCCGCCAGCGGGATGAACTCGGACGGCAGCACGATGCCGCGGTCGGTGAGCTCCCAGCGGACCAGCGCCTCCGCGCCGCAGATGAGCCCGCTCTCCAGGTCGACCTTGGGCTGGTAGTGGACGCGCAGCTCGTTCTTTTCGAAGGCCTTGCGCAGCCGGCTCTTGAGCATCAGGCGCTCCACTGCCGCCGCATTCATGTCCGCGTGATAAACCTCCAGCGCGCCGCCGCCCTGCCGCTTGGCCCGGTACAGTGCCTCATCGGCATTGCGGATCAGATCGATGACGTTGTTGCCGTCGCCGGGGTAGAGGGCAATGCCCGCGCTCGTGGTCATGTAGATCTGGTGCCCCTGGAACTGGAGCGGGTCGGCTATCGTCTCCTGCAGCAGGCGCGTGGTGGCGACCACTTCGGCGCGCAGGTTCCGGGCGGGGTCGAGGTTGTCGAGGATCACGCCGAACTCGTCGCCCGCCAGCCGGCCCACGACCGACGATTCGGGGAGCAGTCCCTGCAGGCGGTCGGTCAGCGCCTCGAGACAGAGGTCGCCGGCCGTGTGGCCGAAGGTGTCGTTGATCTCCTTGAACTTGTCCACGTCGAGGTAAATCAGGGCCAGGCGATGCTGGCCGCGGCGGGCCCGGGCGATGGCCCGCTGCAGCAGGTGCTGGAACTGCATCCGGTTGGGCACCTTCGTCAGCGCATCGATGCGCGCGAGGTAGCGGATGCGCTGCTCGGCCATCTTCCGCTCGCGGATATTGCGCGCGGTGATCACGTAGCCGCGCAGGGCCGGGTCCGCGGCGGCAATCTCGGCGCAGCTGTAGGACACCGGCACTTCGTCGCCGGTATTGGTGCGCAGCGCGGTGTCGCGCGCCCGGCCCCTGGCATCCGCCAGGATGAAGGTACCCCGCTGGCTGTCGACGAGGATGTTCTGGATGGGCTGGCCCCGCAGTTCGGCCTGTGTCTGGCCGGTGAGCCGCTCGGCTGCCGGGTTCATCTGGGCCACGGTACCGTCCAGCCGGGTCAGGAAAATCGCGTCGCTGATGCTGAAGAGCACCTGGTTGAGGTAGTCGCGCGCGCTGGTCGTGGTGACGAGGCCCAGCCGGAGCTGGTCGAGGGCCGGCTCGAGGCTTTCCAGCTCCATCGGCAGTGACGCATCGGGGTTCACGCCCAGGTCTCCGCGGGACCACCGTTCCAGCGTCTGCCGGAGTGCCTGCAGGCCGCTCCGGTAGCGGGCCAGGCGGGTCCGCAGCGCCAGGATCGCCAGGCCGAGCCCCACGGCCAGAAACAGGGCGGCGAGCAGGAGTCCGGTCAGGGTCAGCGTGTCGTCTGCTGCCCGGGCGCTGCTGCTCGTCAGTAGTAGGGCCGCGACCGGGATCCGGATCCTGCTCCGCGGGGTGCTGGGGCGCTGCATTATTGTTCTGATGCCCATGGAATTCCCGGGCTGCCGGCCGCCGGGTGTGCCTAGCATGACGACGGATCCCTGCCCCTACAAGCGTCCCGGGGGCCGGATCTGGCGGGTACCGCACAGCCGTCCGGCGGGAGCGGGGCGGTAGAATGATCCGATGGCCGACAGGAGCGCATTGATCGTCGATGACTCGCGGACTGCCCGCGAGGTCCTGCGGCGCATGCTCGAGTCCCACGAACTGCGGGTGGAGACGGCGGAATCCGCCGAGGCGGCCCTCGAATTTCTGGCGATGCACCGGCCGGACGTGATCTTCATGGACCACATGATGCCGGGCATGGACGGCTTTCAGGCCGTCAAGGCCATCAAGGAGAATCCCGCGACCGCGACGATCCCGGTGATGATGTACACGTCGCAGTCCGGCGCGCTGTATGTCGGGCAGGCCCGGGCGCTGGGTGCGGTCGGCGTGCTGCCCAAGCAGATCAAGCCCGTGGAGGTGACCGAGGTGCTGCGCTCCCTGCGCCTGCTCCCCGGCCAGACGGGCAGCATCCCCGCCCGCCGGGCGACGGACGTGCCGGGCATGTCGGGCGTGGATGCCGTCCATTCCCCGGCAGACTGGCAGGACCTGCACCGCTGGCTGCATGAGATGCTGGCCGGTCACAACCGTGCCCTGCGCAGCGACGTGGAGCAGTCCGTCAGCCGCGTTCTCGGCGAGCATCTGGCCAGCTCCCGCTCAACGGCAGCCGCCCGACGCGGGTTCTGGCCCGTCGGGGTGATGATCGGCGTACTGGCGGCCGTTGCCGTCGTCCTCGCCGGGCTCCACCTGCAGTCCGAGGCACGCTGGCAGGCGCTGTCACGCCAGAACCTCGACCTGATGGCGGCGCTCGAGGCCCGGCGCAGCCTTGAACCGGTGGCGGCGGCCCCCGGTCAGGCCGCCGCGGTGGAGGGGGCGCCTGCCGGTCTCCGGGACACCGGCATCGCCGCGGCCCTGGAGTGGGGGCTGAACCAGGACTCCACCTACCCGCCTGACGCCCTGCCGTTCGATGATGTCCGCCTCGAGAAGCTGGCCGGCCTTGTAGACCGGCTGCGCACCGTGGATTTTCGCGGCACCGTGCGCCTCGAGGGCCACGTGGGCGACTTTTGCCTGCAGCGCAGCGGTGACGGGGGGTGGCGGCTGGCCCCGGACGATGCGCCCGCCTCGCGCTGCGACCGGATCGGCCTGACGCCGGAGGATGCCCGGGTGGAGTCGGCGCGCCAGTCGGTGGCCTTCGCCAACTTCATGTCCCTGCTGGCACTCGGTCGCGACCCGATCCGGGTGGAGATAGAGCCCATGGGCAACGGGCGGCCCCGACTGCCTTACCCCTCCCTGGCCAGCGAGCCCTCGGCCGGCGACTGGAACCGGATTGCCCGGCAGAACCAGCGGGTGACCGTGCAACTGCTCCCCGAGTCCGTGGCGGCAGTGCGCGATCAGCCCTGATCCGGACCGGAGCGCGATGATGCCAGTGGCCTTTGTCCCGCCGCGACTCCTGCGGTCCGCTGACGTCCAGGTCGCCCTGGCCAGCAGTGCTTTCCGGCGCCGGCTGGTATTCCGCGAAGCCGATGGCCTGCTGGCCGCCAGTGAGACCCTGCTCATCGAGTGTGCTGACGGCGTGCGCCTGATCGCCCACCACACGCCACCCGTACAGCCGGTTGGGAGAGTCGCGATTCTTCTGCACGGATGGGAGGGCAGCTCGCAATCCCTCCATGTGCTGTCGGCCGCCGATCGCCTGTGGCGGGCGGGAATGCGGGTAGTCCGCATCAACATGCGCGATCACGGTGACTCGCACCACCTCAACCGGGAGATCTTCCACTCCTGCCGGCTGGCCGAGATGATCGATGCCGTGCGCTGGGTGGGTGACAGATTCCCGCACGAGTCACTGTACGTCGCCGGCTACTCGCTGGGCGGCAACTTTGCGCTGCGGATTGCGGCAGCCGAAGGCACGCAGCTGCACCTCACCAGGGTCGTGGCGATCTGCCCGGTGATGGACCCGGAGGAAACCATGCTGGCGCTCGACAGCGGCTCGATCCTCTATCGCCAGTATTTTCTCAACAAGTGGCGACGGTCGCTGGAGCAGAAAGCCCGGGCCTTCCCGGCCGACTATGACTTCACGCGCCTCGGCCGCTTTCGTTCCTTGCGCGACATGACCGACTTCTTCGTCACGCGCTACACGGAGTTTCCGGATTTGCAGGCCTACCTGCGGGGTTATGCGCTGACGGGCGAACGGCTGGCCCGCTTGACGGTGCCCTCGACGATTCTGATTGCCGAGGATGACCCGGTAATTCCCGCCGGGGCGCTCGCGCGCCTTGCCCATCCGCCGGCGCTGACCATCCAGCGCACACGCTGGGGCGGCCACTGCGGATATCTGGCGAACTACAGCCTGCGGACCTGGACCGACGACTACCTGTTGCGGGCCTTCATGACGCCCTGAGCATGCCCGGCAGCAACAACCCGGGCCGGGTGCGTATCCGCCCCGCGGTGTGGCCGGGTTGACGATAACGTGTAATCTTCGCTCCCGCCCGCCCGGGCATGCCGGGTTCATTGTGGTCAGGTTGCCGTTCCGGTGGGAAAGCTGTTCGAGAAAAGACTGGAGCGCCTGTCGGCCCCCGAAGCGGCGGGGCTCGTCCGGGGCGGGCTTCGGGGTGTGGAGCGCGAGTGCCTGCGCATTACGCCCGCAGGTCACATTGCCCCCACGCCGCACCCGCCCGGCCTGGGCTCGGCGCTTACCCACGAATACATCACGACGGACTATTCCGAGGCGCTGCTCGAATTCGTCACGCCGCCCCAGCTGACCAACTGGGAAACGATCCAGTTCCTGTGTGACATCCACGAGTTCGTCTTCGGGCAGATCGGTGATGAGCTCCTGTGGCCGCTGAGCATGCCGTGCGCAATCAGCAGCGATGCGGACGTGCCGCTGGCTTTCTACGGCAGCTCGAATATCGGCCGGATGAAGACCATCTACCGGCGCGGACTCGGTTACCGCTACGGCCGGATCATGCAGGCCATTTCCGGCATCCACTACAACTATTCACTGCCCGAAGACTTCTGGCCGCTCTACCGCGAGATGGAGGGCGGCATGGCTGACCTTCAGGCGTTCCGGTCGGAGGCCTATCTGGGCGCCGTCCGCAACGTGCGCCGTCTCGACTGGCTGCTGCTGTACCTGTTCGGGGCGTCACCGGCGCTCTGCCGCAGCTTTGTGCAGGGCCGGGAAGCCGGACTCACGGAACTGGACCGCGGCACGCTGTACGGTCCCTTCGCCACGTCGCTGCGCATGAGCGACCTCGGCTATCGCAACAGTGCGCAGGCGAAGCTGGTGGTGTCTGCCAACAGCCTCGATGAGTATGTCCGCGACCTGGACGGGGCCACCCGCGTGCCGCGGCCGGAATTCGAGCGTATCGGCGTCCTGGTGGATGGCGAGTATCGGCAGCTCAGCGCCAACCAGCTGCAGATCGAGAACGAGTTCTACAGCACGATCCGGCCGAAGCGCGTCACCCGCAGTGGCGAGCGCCCGACGGCGGCCCTGCTCCGGGGCGGGGTGCAGTACATCGAGTTGCGCGCCCTGGACGTCAGCCCCTGGGATCCGGTCGGCATCAACCAGCGGCAGCTGCGCTTCCTCGAGGTGTTTCTCATTTACTGCCTGCTGCAGGAGAGTCCGCCGATCAGCCCCCGCGAACAGGAGAACATTGATCACAACCATGCGCGCGTGGCGCGGCGGGGCCGGGAGCCGGGTCTCGTGCTCCGGCGCAATGAGGGCGAGGTGGTACTGCAGTCATGGGCTGCCGCGGTCTGCGCCGACATGGTGGCGGTCGCCCACCTCATCGATCCGGATGCCAGGCAGGGGCACGTGGATGCCATCCGCCACCAGATGGGTGCGGTCGACGATCCGGAGCGCACCCCGTCGGCGGCGCTGCTGGCAGAACTGCGCAGCAGTGGCCGGTCCCTGGCCGGGTACGGGCTCGAGCTTGCCGGCCGGACGCGGGACTACTTCCTCGCCCTGGCTCCGGAGCTCAACCGGCACCGGGCCCTGCTCGCGACCGAGGCCGAGGCATCCATCGCGAAGCAGGCCGCCCTGGAAGCGGCCGATCAGGAACCCTTTGCCACTTTTCTCGCCCGCTATCTGCAGTAGCCGCTGTCGTTGTTTCACGGCAGACCGCCGACTACACTTGGCCGGATTGCTGTGCACAGGCGGGGTTCCGGCGTGGCGCGAATTTTCGGTATGGCGTTCTTTGCGGGCCTGATGCTGGTCGTCCTGGCGGCAGCGCTGCTGCCGCTGCCGACCCATGTCCGTTACCCGTCGGTCATCGCGGCCCAGGCCGACGGCGGCCGGCAGGAGGACTTCGTGATCCGCTGGCCCGAGGACCGCATTGCCCGTGGCGGCGAGGACAGCATCGGCCTCCCGGCCGGTGCGGTCCCCGGCGCGGGCCTGCTCGAGGATCCTTCCGGTGCGCGCGCTTCGGCGGAGGTCTTCCGTCTGCGTGATGCCGAGGACCATGTCATTGGCATAGCGAGCCGAATGGGCGGTACGGGCCCGGCCCTGGCGAACGCGGGCCGCTCGACCTCGAACTGGCTGCTCGTCATACCGAGCCGTGGCGCCCTGTTTCTTTCCCAGGCGGATGCACTGGATGCAACTCTGCGCCAGGCGGTCAGCGCGGACGGTGCGGTGATGCTCGCGCCGGCGGCCGCAGCGGCCTTCTGGCAGGACCGCACCCGCATCCGGGTGACGGCCGCCGAACCGGGTGCTGGTGGCGTCATTCTCCGCGGTACGGATGAGTTCAGTACCCTGGCAGGCCGGTTCACCGAGACCTGGGAACTGGATGAGGTGAATGCTGATGGCAGTACCCGGGGCCGGATCCGGTTATCGACCGTGACGGTGGCGGACGAATGAACAGGCAGGTCGTCGTGGGCAGCCTCGGGCTGCTGGCCGGAATCCTCGCCGGCATCGTCGTGGTGCTGATCAGTCCGATGACCCGCCCCAGCGGGCTTCCGCCCCTGGCGCCTGACAGGGCGCCGCCGCGGGCCTATAGCTGGGACGACTACAGGGGCATCAGGCTCGATGCCCGCGACCTGTCGGGCTATGGGTCCCGGACGACTGGCCGGGAGTTTGCGGACCCGGCCCTGACCCATGTGCGGCTCGGCATCATCACCCTGCCGGGGGTTGATGGCGGCCCTGAGGCGATTGCCGTGAAGGTGTCTGCGCTCTACGCCGGCGATTCCCTGTGGAAGGCCCGGCTCGGCACGATCGACTACTGGAATATCTTCTGGCCCGGAGAGGGCGCCGTCTTTGCAACCGGCTACAGCAACTACTGGTCGCTGCTCCGGGATAAGATCTGGGCCACGGTCCGGGGCGGTGGCCATCGGCTGCTGGCCGCCGAATACCCGGTATCGGTCGAGCCACCCGCGTGGAAGATCACCGGCGTTACCGGCAGCGCGGGCCGCTATGCCGGTTTTGGGGGCGATTACCGCGAAAGCCTGTTTCCCGCCGCAACCGGGGAACCCGAGTGGACCCTGTCACTCAAACTCAATCCGCCGCCGCTACCGGCCCGCTGAGTCGGCGATCTCGCGGAAGGGCACGGTGGTGTCCTGCAGCCGCTCCGGATCAGGCCGCGCGCCCTCCGCAATCAGCTTCTTGGAGAGCATGAACTCCCGCGGGCTGTTGATCGCATAGACCGAGGTGAGCCGGCCGTCCGCCAGGAAAAACACGGCGAAGGAGCGGGTTGCGGGATCACCGCGAATCACCGGCTGCTCCGCCCGCGACGAGAACCCGGCGATCTGCAGCTTCAGGTCGTATTGATCGGACCAGAACCAGGGAATCTGCGCGTAGGGCGTGAGCCGGCCGAGCAGGGTTTCGGCGGCGGTCTTGGCCTGCTCCTGGGCGTTGTGCACTGACTCGAGGCGTACCCGCCGGCCGAGCAGGCTGTTCGGGTGGTTCGTGCAGTCCCCGACGGCGAGTATGTGGGGATCGCTGGTCCGGCAGAACTCGTCGACGACGATACCGTTGTCGCAGGCGAGGCCGGCCGCCGCGGCCAGTTCCACGTTGGGAACGACCCCAATGCCGACTATGGCGAGGTCGGCGGGGATCACGCGCCCGTCGCTGCAGACGACCCCCTGCAGGCGCCGGTCTCCCTGGAAGGCCGTGAGTCCGGTACTGCACAGGATCTCGACGCCGGCGTCGCGATGCACCCCGGCAAGGAATGCGGCCACGGGAGGGGCCTCGATGCGCGCCAGGACTTCGTCCGCCTGTTCGATCACCGTGACCGAAAGGCCCCGGCTGATGGCCACGGCGGCCACCTCGAGGCCTATATAGCCCGCCCCGACGATGACGAGCCGTGCGCCGGCGCGGAAGGCCGGGCGGATCTGCTCCACATCATCCACCGTGCGCAGGTAGTGAACCCCCGGCAGCTGGTGACCCGGTACGGTCACGGTCCGGACGCGGGTGCCGGTCGCCAGCACCAGCCGGTCGTACGGCAACTCGCCGCCGCTGCTGACGCGGACCCGCCGGGTTCCGGCATCGAGCGCGGTGACGCGGGTGCCCAGATGAACCTCGATCCCGTGGTCCGCATAGAACTTCTCATGGCGTACGAGAAGGCGGGGGACGTCGAGTTCACCCGCCAGGAACTTCTTCGACAGCGGCGGGCGCTGGTACGGGAGCCAGGGCTCTTCGCCGACCAGGATGATCCTGTCCGCATAGCCTCCCTGCCGGAGGGACACGATGGTCTGGCCGGCGGCGTGTCCCGCCCCGGCAATCACGATGGCAGAGCTCATGTCGGGATTATACTGACAGCATGCAAGCCGTCGTGAACCATGCCATCCGTATCCACGAATTCGGCGCCCCCGGCGTCCTCCGCTGGGAGTCCGTGGCCATCCCGCCGCCGGCAGCCGGCGAAGTCACGCTCCGGCAGACCGCCATCGGGCTCAACTTCATCGACACCTATCACCGTTCCGGGCTGTACCCGATGACCCTGCCCGCCGGCCTCGGCACCGAGGCGGCCGGCGTGGTGGTGGCGGTGGGCGACGGCGTTTCGGGCTTCCGCGCGGGCGATCGCGTCGCCTATGCCGGGCTGCCGCCGGGCGCCTACGCGGAGTGGCGCAACTGGCCGGTCGAGCGGCTGCTGAGGCTGCCGGACCAGCTTGCCGATGAGGTGGCTGCCGCCAGCCTGCTGAAAGGGCTGACCGCCTGGTACCTGCTCCGTCGCAGCTACAGGGTCGGGAGTGGCGATCCCGTGCTCGTGTATGCCGCAGCGGGCGGCACCGGCACGCTGCTGTGTCAGTGGGCAGCTGCGCTTGGCGCGCGCGTGATCGGCGTGGTCGGGTCTGCCGCCAAGGCCGCGGTTGCCCGCTCCCACGGCTGCGCGGAGACTGTAGCCGCCGATGCGCCAGACTTTGTAGCCCGGGTGCGCTCGCTGTCCGGCGGGGGTGTGGCAGTGGTTTACGATTCGGCAGGCAGGGACACCTTCTTCCAGTCCCTCGACTGCCTGCGCCGGCATGGCACGATGGTGAGCTTCGGCAACGCCTCCGGTCCGGTGGCGCCGTTTTCGCCGATGGAACTGGCCCGGCGCGGTTCCCTGCACCTGACGCGGCCCTTGCTGTTCGATTTCATCGCCACGCGCGCCGACCTCGAGGCCGGTGCAGGCGAGCTGTTCCCGTTGCTGGTGAGTGGCGCAGTCCGGGTGGAAATCGGCCAGCGCTATGCGCTGCGGGATGCGGCAGAGGCCCACCGGGACCTCGAAGCCCGCCGGACGACCGGTGCCACGGTGCTGTTGCCTTGAACAACCCGGTCCCCGGGTCAGGCCGGCCTGACCGCCGAACTGGCGCTGCCCGTCAGCGGGGGGTGCTGTCCACGCCGGAGAGGATCTGGCGGCTTGTGGCCGCCATTCCCGCAGGCCGGGTCACCACTTACGGCAACCTCGCGCGCCTCGACGGCCTGCCGCGGGGAGCCCGGCAGGTGGGCCGGGCGCTGGCCCTGGCACCGGCGGCGCTGCAGCTGCCGTGGCACCGGGTGATTGCCGCGGGCGGGCGCATTGCGCTGCTGCCCGGCTCGACAGCCCGCCGCACCCAGATCCGCCGGCTGCGCGCCGAAGGCATCCCCGTGGTCCGGGGGCGGGTTGACCTGCCCGCACACGACTGGAGTCCGGACCTGGATGAACTGCTGTGGGGCCCGCCCCCGGCGGCGCTGCCATGAAGCCCCTGCGCGAGCTGCCTCTCGTCCTGCTCGCCGCGCTGTTGACCGCCTGTGGTGCGTCAGACCGGCCCGCGGCGCCCGAAGCGCAGGACGAAGCCGCCGATGACATCGGTGAGCCGCTGCACCAGTCCCTGGATCGCGCGCGATCGGTCGAGGAGCTGGGCGGTGCCCGGCTGGGCACTCTCGACGAGGCCATCGACGACGCGGGCGACTAGTTCCCGCCGGCCCGGTGCCCGGCGCTTTCCGCTGCCGCAAAGGCAGCCAGTCCGCGCAGGGCGGCGTACTCCGTCGTCACGAGCCAGGTGGGGATCGCCGCCAGCAACGCCCCGTAGCGGCCCCGCGCTTCGAAGCGTGCGCGAAAGCCCGACGCGAGGAAATCGTCGACGTAGCGTGGCGTGATGCCACCGGCGATGTAGACCCCGCCGAAGGACGCAAAGGTGAGCGCCAGGTTGCCGGCCACCGTCGCGAGGAGCCGGAAGAAGACCTCCAGGACTTCCAGTGCCAGCGGCTCACGGGCACGGATGCGGGCGCCGACCTCGTCGGGCGCCAGCCCCGGATCACCGCCAAGTGCGCCATACAGGAATGCGAGGCCGGGTCCGGATACCAGCCGCTCGGCGGAACAATGGCCGAAGTGCTCCCGCCCGAGGGCGACCAGGCGCGCTTCCCGCTCGTCTGCCGGTGGCAGCGTGGCGTGGCCACCCTCGCCGGCGATGGCATGCCAGCGACCGCCAATATGCACGAGCCCTGCCATGCCGAGCCCGGTGCCGGGGCCCACCACCACTCTGGGGGCATTAGGTACCGGGCTGCCCCCGCCGACCTGCCGGAGATCATCAGGCCCGAGTACAGGCAGGGCGTAGGCCTGGGCGGCAAAGTCGTTGAGGGGCGTTATGCGCCGTAGCGCCAGGTGGCGGGCCAGACCCGCGAGCGAGAACGCCCAGTCGATATTGACCATGCGGACCTCGTCGCCGCGCACCGGCGCAGCGATGGCCAGAAGAGCCTTCTCCGGCCGTCCCGCCGGGGGCAGAGCGTCCAGGTAGGACGCGAGCAGCTCGCCGGGCCCCGGGAACCCGCGGTTCGTGAAGGTCCTGATGGCGTCGGGCGTGCCGTCGGGCCCGGCCAGTGCGCAGCGCGTGCAGGTTCCCCCTATGTCTGCAACCAGCCACGCCATGGCCAAAGCATACACGCAAAAAAAAACCGCCCCTGGGCAGGGGGCGGTGGGGTTGGGCAAGGATGGGTTGGGCTTTTTTGTTGTTGTTATTTATTTTTGTTGTTGCTGAGGCGCTGTACGGTTGTTGGGCTTGGGGTTTAGGGCTTGGGTTTAGGGCTGCTGTTGCTTGCGTCGTTGACCGTTCAGCGTGGACCTCGGGCGTAGTAAGTGCAGCAAGCGTGCCAGTCGCCCCCTGACGGGGCCGTGATTTGACAGAAGCGGGAAAATAGCGGGAATTCTGTGCGCCCGGTCACAGGATTGCCGGCTCTGGCCGCGGTGCCCGCGGCCGGCCGGTGCAGCCCCCGGGCGGTGCGGAACCCGGTTTGTATAGCCTGGCGACAGTCAGCACTGGCGATACCGGCGACGGCCGTCACGATGTGTCGGGTAATATCAGTTTAAACAATCGCTTATGCGATGTGCGCGCCTGTAAAGGGCGCCGACAGGCTCAGGCGTTCAGGTCGGGGATGAGGGCGCTCTCGAGGCGCGCAATGATGTCCTTGAGGCGGAGCTTCTCTTTCTTCAGGCGCCGTACCCGGAGCTGATCAGCACCACCGCCGGTCGCAAGCGCCGTAATGGCCACGTCCAGGTCGCGGTGCGCCACGCGGAGTTCCTTGAGACGCTGGAGTCCACGAAAACACTCGGTGTTGATGTTGTCACTCATGGCTGATGGGCCGGAAGGATACCAGTGACCGACCGCAGTGCGTGCAGCCACTGCCGGCTGGCGTCGCCCCATGCGGCAAAAGCCGGATTCAGGATCTCCGCTTGCCGGTTGTACCGCAACGCGGTTCCCTGCAGATCCTGCACGCTGCCCCCCGCGGCTTCCACCACCGCCTGGCCGGCCGCCGTGTCCCAGGCCGAGGTCGGTCCGAAGCGCGGGTAGAAGTCCGCCTCACCCTCTGCCACCAGGCAAAACTTGAGCGAGCTCCCGACAGCCACAAAGGTGTGAGGGCCGAGCGCACGCAGCAGCACGTCGAGGCCGGGATCCCGGTGCGACCGGCTGCCCGTCACGCGGACCGGGTCGGTGACCGGGCGGCGAACCCGGATGGCGCGCGCCGCAGCACCGCCGTCGGCGCGCCAGGCGCCACCACCGCGCCAGCCGTAGTAATCGCGGTCCGGCACCGGGGCATGCACCACGCCCAGCACAGGCTGATGGTCCCGCACGAGCGCGATGTTGACCGTGAATTCGCCGTTGCGCCCGAGGAACTCCCGGGTGCCGTCCAGCGGGTCAACCAGCCAGAACTCGCGCCAGTGCCGCCGGGTTTCCCACGGGATCCCGGCGGATTCTTCCGACCAGACCGGAATCGCGGGCGTCAGCGCGGCCAGCCCGGCCTCTATACACGCATGGGCGGCGCGGTCGGCAGCCGTCAGGGGCGAGCGGTCTGCCTTGATCTCCACGACCGGGGCGGGCTGCGCGTAGATCCGGGCGATGGCACGACCGGCCTCCCGGGCGATGGCGAGGACGCCGGGCAGCAGGGCAGCAGGCTCGATGCTCATGGGGTCCGGACCCCGGGGCGACTAGAATGCGCTGATCGGCCGGCCCGCCCGGCCGGCTTTCCGGAGTCCTGGCCTGCATGGTCAACTGGCGGCACTTCGAGACCATATTGCTGGACATGGATGGCACCATCCTCGACCTGGCCTACGACAATTACTTCTGGCGGGAGCTGGTGCCCCGCTGCCTCGCGCGGGAGCGCAACGTCCATCCCGATGAGGTCACTCCGGAGCTGTATGCGCACTTCGAGCGGTTGCAGGGCTCCATCGAGTGGTACTGCCTGGACTACTGGACGAGCGCGCTGTCCCTTGATCTGCGCGCCCTCAAGGCCGCCAGCAGTCACCGGGTGCGCTATCTCCCGGGTGCCGCGGGCTTCCTCGAGGTGCTGCGGGCGAGCGGCAAGCGCGTGATTCTCGTGACCAATGCTCACGAAGAAACCCTGCGTATCAAGAAGGGCGTGGCCGGCCTTGGCCGCTATATAGACCATTTCGTGACCTCCCATGAGTTCGGTGCCCCGAAGGAGTCGCCGGCATTCTGGTCCGGTGCCCAGGCGCGCCTGGCTTTCGACCCGGCGACCACGCTTTTCATAGACGACAGCGTGCCCGTGCTGGATGCTGCCTGCGCCCATGGCTTGGCAGGAGTGCTGGCCGTCCGCCGACCCGACACCCGGCAGCCGTCGCGCGAGATTGAGCGCCACACGGCTGTGGAAGGACTGGGCCAGTTGATCTAGCGGCCGCGCCCGCCGCCGCCGCTGCGTCCGCGGCCCGGTGCCGCCCGTCCGCCGCCACCGGGGCGGCCACCGCCGGACCTGTTGCCGCCACCGGGGCGCCCGCCGCCCGGCCGTCCGGGCCGGCCACCCTGGGGCGGGTACTTGCGGGGCGCCCACGGCGGGATCTTCACGCCGGACAAGAGGGCGGGGTCGACGGTACCGACCGGAATACGGTTCCCGATGTAGTCCTCGATCTCGGGCAGGGAAAAGGCGTAGGTCTCGCAGGCGAAGCTGATCGCGTCACCGCTGGCGCCCGCGCGGGCCGTGCGCCCGATGCGGTGCACATAGTCGGCGGCGTCCTGCGGCAGGTCATAGTTGATCACGTGGCTCACGTCCGGCACGTGCAGGCCGCGGGACGCCACGTCCGTGGCCACGAGCACGGGCAGGGTTCCCTCCTGGAAGTCCTTCACCATGCGCAGCCGCTTGTTCTGCGGCACGTCGCCACTGATGGCTTCCGCCGGGAGGCCATTGTGTTCGAGCAGCCGGGCGATTTCCTCCGCCGCCCGCTTGGTATTGACGAAGACCATCGTGCGCCGGGCCTGCATGCTGCGCAGGAGCCCGACGAGCAGCGGACCCTTCTCCTCGTTGCCCGGGAAATAGATGCGCTGGGTGACCTGGTCGACGGTCTTCTTGTCCGGCTCGATGAGCACGGTCTCCGGATTGTTCATGTGCTCGTAGGCGAGCTCCAGCACACGGTGGCCGAGCGTCGCCGAGAACAGCAGGTTCAGGCGCTCCGTCGGCGGCGGAAGACGCCGCAGCAGGAAGCGGATGTCCTTGATGAAGCCCAGGTCGAACATCCGGTCCGCCTCGTCCATGACCAGCACCTGGGCCTGATTCAGTGTGTAGATCTTCTGCCGGAAGTAGTCGATCAGGCGGCCGGGGGTGCCGATCAGCACATCCACGCCCGCCTGCAGCTGGTCACGCTGCCTGTCGTAGTCGGCACCACCATAGACCACGGCCATGCGCAGCCCCGTGGCACTGCCCAGAATTTCGGCATCCGAATGGATCTGGATGGCGAGCTCACGCGTTGGCGCCAGGATCAGGGCGCGCGGTGCGGGCTGGCTGGACCGTGGTGCCGGATGCTTGAGGAGGTGATTGAACATCGCGATGAGGAACGCGGCGGTCTTGCCCGTGCCGGTCTGCGCCTGGCCGGCGACGTCCTTGCCCGTCAGGGCAATGGGCAGGGTTTGCGCCTGGATGGGCGTGCACTGCTGGAAGCCGGCGGTCCTGACGCCCGCGAGTATTTCTGCGGGCAGCCCGAGTTGGGAAAACAGTATGTTTTGCTCTTTGATCATGTAAACCTGCTTGAAAATATCGAACCCGCCCACTTGCAAAAGCCGTCGAGACAGGTTCAAATTGAAGACATCCGCTGCGCGCCAGGTTGTTTAATCAGCCCCCGGACCACGTTCAGGTGTCGTGGCAAACAAGCGATTCCGGTAACTGCCTGACGTGACGAATACCCGGACGAGCTGCCCCGAACGGCATACGCAGGAAGCCCCTTAAAGCGCTTCTCGATTTCGAATTGTGCCCTATCCGGCCCCGCGCTTCACGCCAGCTTCATGAGGAAGCTCGCCTGAAGACCCCGAGACGACGTCCGCGGAGAACCCCGGCCATGGGATCGAGTCTGGCCCTGATCGTGCCGGACTCCCGGCAAAACCCGGGGCTGCAGCCCCGGACCAGCCCACTAAAACCGACCAATCCAGAGCGATGAGCACCAGAGGATCATGAGCATAGTCCACGTTTCCGATGACACTTTCGAAGCACAGGTTCTGAACGCCGGCCGGCCCGTCCTCGTGGATTTCTGGGCGGAGTGGTGCGGCCCCTGCAAGATGATCGCTCCGATCCTTGACCAGGTTGCCGTCGAGTACCAGGACCGTCTCCAGATCGCCAAGGTCGATGTGGAGGGCAGCCAGAGCACCGCCATGAAATACGGTGTCAGAAGCATTCCCACCCTCATGCTGTTCAAGGGCGGCGTCGTCGAAGCCCAGCATGTAGGCATGCTGTCGAAGGAGCAACTGAACAAGCTCCTCGACGCAAAGTTGTAGAGGAGAGGTGATGAGAGGCTATCTCGGTAATTCGGCCCGTAACCGCGGCAAGGGCGGCGGTGGCGGCAATGCCAACGGCAACGTCGGCGGCAACGTCGGCGGTGGGAACGTGGCCGGTGGCAACATTGGCGGCGGTCATCGCAACCGCAACGACGACATGGGCCGGCGCGGGCCCAGGCGGCGCATGGAGCACGAGGAGGTCGTCTCGTTCTCCGAAGATGAGGTGATTCCACGGAGCCAGCTCGAAGGCGGCGCCAATCTCCTCAACCTGAACGAACTGAAGATGAAGCCGCCGGGCGAGCTGGTGGGCATGGCGGAGTCCATGGGACTCGAGAACATGGCCCGCTCGCGCAAGCAGGACATCATCTTTGCGATCCTGAAGGCCCATGCACAGAGCGGCGAGAACATCTTCGCCGACGGGGTGCTCGAGATCCTTCAGGACGGGTTTGGCTTCCTGCGTTCTGCTGACAGCTCCTACCTGGCCGGCCCGGACGACATCTATGTCTCGCCCAGCCAGATCCGGCGCTTCAACCTGCGCACCGGCGACACGGTCTCCGGCCTGATCCGGCCGCCGAAGGAGAGCGAGCGCTACTTCGCGCTTCTGAAAGTCAGCGAGATCAATTTCGATGCACCGGAGAATGCCCGGAACAAGGTGCTCTTCGAGAACCTGAAGCCCCTGTTCCCGAAGCAGCGGCTGGAGCTGGAGCAGGGCAATGGCAGCACCGAGGACCTGACGGCACGCATCATCGACCTGTGTGCGCCCATCGGCAAAGGCCAGCGCGGGCTTATCGTGTCGCCGCCCAAGGCCGGCAAGACGATGCTGCTGCAGAACATCGCCATGTCCATCGTCTCCAACCACCCCGAGTGCTTCCTGATCGTACTGCTCATTGACGAGCGGCCGGAAGAAGTCACGGAGTGGGAGCGGTCGGTGCGCGGCGAAGTGGTTTCCAGCACTTTCGACGAGCCCGCCAGCCGCCACGTCCAGGTGGCCGAAATGGTGATCGAGAAGGCCAAGCGCCTCGTTGAGCACAAGAAGGACGTGGTGATCCTGCTGGATTCCATCACGCGCCTCGCCCGGGCCTACAACACCGTGGTGCCGTCGTCGGGCAAGGTGCTGACCGGTGGCGTGGATGCCAACGCGCTGCACCGTCCCAAGCGGTTCTTCGGCGCTGCGCGCAACATCGAGGAGGGTGGCAGCCTGACGATCCTGGCCACCGCACTGATCGATACCGGCTCGAAGATGGACGACGTGATCTACGAGGAGTTCAAAGGCACCGGCAACATGGAGATCCACCTGGATCGCCGCATTGCCGAGAAGCGGGTCTTCCCGGCCATCAACATCAACCGCTCAGGCACCCGGCGTGAGGAACTGCTCACCAAGGACGACGAGCTGCAGAAGATGTGGATCCTGCGCAAGGTTCTCCACCCCATGGATGAGCTGGCTGCCGTGGAGTTCCTGCTTTCCAAAATGCAGGACACCAAGAAGAACGTGGACTTCTTCGATTCGATGAAGCGCTAGGCAGGCAAGTGACGGGCCTGGATTACAGGCCCCGGTCAACCGCCCGGTAGGCAATGTCCCTGCGGTACAGGGCACCCTCAAAGCGGATCCGGCTGACGACGCGGTAGGCTTCGTCGCGCGCCGCGCTGACGCTGTCGCCGGCTCCCACCACGCAGAGCACGCGTCCGCCGCGCGACACGATCCTGCCTTCGGCATCGAGGCCCGTGCCCGCATGAAAGACCTTGCTGTCGGGTGAGGCTGTGGTGGGCAGCCCCCTGATCTCGTCGCCCTTCCGGTACTCGCCCGGGTAACCCGCTGCCGCCATCACGACGCCGACAGCGGGCCGGGCATCCCAGTCGGCCTTTTCCGCGCCGAGCCTGCCGTCTACCGCAGCCTCGAGGAGCTGCAGCAGGTCGGACCGCAGCCTGAACAGGATGGGCTGGGTCTCGGGATCACCGAAGCGGCAATTGAACTCCAGTACTTTCGGCGTGCCGTCGGGGCCGATCATCAGGCCGGCATAGAGAAAGCCGGTATAGCGCACACCCTCGGCCCGCAGCCCGGCAACCACCCGCTCCATGACCTCGTTCATCACCCTGCGGGCGATGGCGTCGGTCACCACCGGGGCCGGCGAATAGGCGCCCATGCCCCCGGTGTTGGGTCCCTGGTCCCCGTCATCGCGTGCCTTGTGATCCTGGGAGGTGGCAAGCGGCAGGATGGCGCCATCCACGCCGACCATGGCGATGAAGCTCGCTTCTTCGCCCGCCAGGAACTCCTCGATCACCACGCGTGCGCCGGCCTCGCCGAAGCTGCGGTTCTCCAGCATCGAGCAGACCGCGTCACGGGCCTCGTCCAGCGTGCGGGCGACGACCACGCCCTTGCCAGCCGCGAGGCCGTCTGCCTTGACCACGATGGGCGCGCCCACCTCGTCCAGATAGGCCAGGGCCTCTTCGGGATCGGTAAAAGACGCATGGCGGGCGGTGGGGATCCCGTGTCGCGCCATGAACTCCTTCGCGAAGTTCTTGGAGCTCTCGAGCCGGGCCGCCTGACTGCGCGGGCCGAAGATCCGCAGTCCGGCGCCCCAGAAGCGATCGACGATGCCCGCCGCCAGCGGCCCTTCAGGGCCCACGACCGTCAGGCCCACGTGCTCATCCCGCGCCAGCTTGAGCAGGCCGTCAATGTCCTCTGCGGCGACCGGGGCATTGCGCACCCGGGGTTCGAGCACCGTGCCCGCATTGCCCGGGGCAACGATGACTTCCTCCACGTTCCGGGACCGGGCGAGCTTCCAGGCGAGGGCATGCTCCCGTCCGCCGCCGCCAACCACCAGGACCTTCACCCGCTGCGCCCGCTCAGTGCCGGAAATGGCGCACGCCCGTGAAGAGCATGGCGATATCGTGTTCATCGGCCGCTGCGATCACCTCGGCATCCCGCACCGAGCCTCCCGGCTGGATGATCGTGCGGACGCCGAAGCTGGCCGCCAGGTCCACGCCGTCGCGGAAGGGAAAGAAGGCGTCAGAGGCCAGCGTCGTGCCGGCGGTCTCAAGGCCCGCCTCCCCGGCTTTCCAGGCGGCTATCCGGACGCTCATCACGCGGCTGGCCTGGCCGGCTCCGATGCCGACCGTGGCGCCGTCCCGGACCAGGAGGATCGCGTTGGATTTCACGTAGCGCACCAGCTGCCAGGCGAGTTCGGCGTCCGCCTGCTCGGTGACGGTGGGCCGTCGGCGGGTGACGACCCGCAGCGCGGCACCGGGAAGTACACCCGTGTCCGCGTCCTGCACCAGCATGCCGCCTTCCAGCTGCTCCACGCGAAAGCCGGGCGCCAGAAGTGCGCGCAGCGGCCCGGTCGACAGCACGCGGATATTGGGTTTGCGGGCGAGTACCGCGAGCGCCTCGGCCGTGAAGTCGGTGGCCACCAGCACTTCGACGAACTGCCGGTCAAGGATCGTGCTGGCGAGCGGCCCGTCCACGCTGGCATTGACGGCAATGATGCCGCCGAACGCGGACGTGGGATCCGTGCGGTAGGCTTTTTCGTAGGCCTCGTGAACGGTGGCGCCGAGGCTGGCACCGCAGGGGTTCGCATGCTTGACGATGACGCAGGCCGGAGCGTTCAGCGTGCGTACGCACTCCAGCGCGGCATCGGCATCCGCGAGGTTGTTGAAGGACAGTGCCTTGCCCTGGTGAAGGCGGGCGCCAACCACCGTGTCGGGGGCGAAGCCGGGCAGCGTGTAGAGCGCTGCACGCTGGTGCGGATTCTCGCCGTAACGGAGGGTTTCCCTGAGCCGCAGGCCAAGCGGATAGTTCTCCGGAAAAGTGCAGTCGTTGTCCGCGGAGCGAAGCCAGCCGCAGACGGCCGCATCGTAGGCGGCCGTGTGGGCAAAGGCCTTGCGTGCCAGATAGCGCCGCGTGTCCTCGCTGAAGCCGCCGCCGCTCCGCAGTTCATCGAGCACACGCCCGTAATCCGCCGGATCAACCACCACGGCCACGAAGGCGTGATTCTTGGCGGCGGCGCGGATCATGGCCGGCCCGCCCACGTCGATGTTCTCGATGGCCTCACTGCGCGTGCAGTCGGGCCTGCTCACGGTTTCTTCAAAGGGATAGAGGTTCACCACCAGCAGGTCGATGGCCCGGATGCCGTGGGCGGTCATCACCGCGCCGTCCACGTCCCGGCGCCCCAGAAGGCCGCCGTGGATGGCCGGGTGGAGGGTCTTCACCCGGCCGTCCATGATCTCGGGAAAGCCAGTGATTTCAGACACATCCGTCACGGCCAGGCCGGCCTTGCGCAGTACCGAGGCGGTGCCGCCTGTGGACAGGATCTCCACGCCGAGGGCGAGTAACCCCGTGGCCAGTTCAAGCACACCGGACTTGTCCGAGACGCTGATCAGGGCCCGGGTGCAGTGCTGCATGGCGGACAGACGGGTGCGGTCTTCAGCCGAGCAGCTGGTAGTGGCGCAGCTTCTTGCGCAGCGTGGCGCGATTGATGCCAAGAATCTCGGCTGCCACGCTCTGGTTGCCGCCGGTGTAGGTCAGTACCGTTTTGAAGAGTGGCGCTTCGACCTCGCCCAGCACGAGTTCATACAGGTCACCGGGACGGTGACCATTGAGATCACCGAAGTATTTCTCCAGCGCTTCCTCGGCGTAGTCCCTCAACGGACGGTTCTTGACGCGAACCGTTGCTGCCCCGCTCCGGGGAGGGCCCGCTTTCCTGGACGGGTTCTTTGTGCGTGCGCTCTTCGCCACGGCCTCAACGCTCCTGACAGAGGGGCGTGTAACAAGGCCGGCCCACCGGTCGGCAACGCCCCAATCAACCATGAAATCCGGAACCATCGCTGCGGCTGCTTGAAGAATTATGGGCCGCTCGCGAGGGAGCGAAAGCATAGCATGAGGATCTGCCGCCGGGCATTTCTCATTGCGTGCCGTAGCGATTGATCGCAGCATGAACGCGCAATGCGAGCAGTTCGCAGGGACAGGCAGTTGCAGCTGATACGTGAGCCGGATTCAGCGCACGAAGGGTTGACGTTCGGCCCGGCAGATGATTCCGTCGCGTCGGGTCATCAGGCAGATATCCACATCGAAGCCATACGCATCGGTGCCCGGATCCCTGAGGGTGATCTGCACCGGAATGAGCGTGCCCGGCGTGACCGGTTCCCGTGGCGCAGGTGCACCCGCGAGGTAGTCCCCGGGTGTAAACACGCGGCTGCCCAGTTCCTTGCCGAAGCGATCGCGCAGTCTCACGCGCACCAGTGGCAGGCCGGTCGGTGCGTTGCCCACCACCGCAATGCGTGCCAGGATTTCGAGCGCCGCGGGGTTGGTACGTCCCGCCACGGCCTCGGAACCGCGCAACTCGTAGGAACTGAGGTCCCAGGCCGGGTACAGCGGCATGTCGAGCGCCCGGTAGAGGCGCTGCAGTGGTTCGGTGAGGCGCGGGTTGGTCGCCAGGCTGTCCCGCTCGAAGTGGATCAGTTGCAGGGATCCGGCGAGGGCCAGCACCGCGCTGCCCGCCATCCAGGCCCAGTGCCGACGCGGTTCTGGCGGTGCAGGGGGCGGTCCCCAGATGAAGGGCTGACTGGCCAGGTTCCGTTCGGCCTCCGCCTCCACCTCCGCCTCGGGCTCTGCGTCAATGGCGGCCTCGGGCACAGCGGCTGCCGTCGCGGTCAACCCCGCAGTCCCGGCCGGATCGGCCGGCATATCCGCATCGATGGCGAGGACAGGGTGTTCCGCCGTGTCCCCGTCACTGTCCTCGCCGAGGACATAAACAGGCTCCTCGGGCTCCCACTCCCGGACCTCCGCCAGCAGGGCCTGCCACTCGCCGTCCTCGCCGCCGATCCGCAGGTCTGATTCCGAGAGGGCCCGGAAGACCCCGGCACCGGTTTCCGCCGGCGGTTCGGTGACAGGTGCCGCGGGCCGCTTTACTTCATCGGCCTCAAGCTCCGCGAACGGACTTGCGGTGTCCTCCGCGGGCGCAGTCGCCGGCAGCGAGGCAGGACTGGCCGGGACCACGGCCGGGGCTTCGAAGAAGTTGGACCAGCTGTCCTCCGGTACATTGAACTCCAGCGGATCCTCCGCGCTGTCGTCGCGCGGCGTCGTCGGCCCCGAACCTGCTGTCGTTCCGCTTGCCGTTACCGGGTGCGCCGCGGGCCGCTGCACTGCTTTGGGCCCAGGCTCCGATTCCGCTTCGGACCGTCGTTCGGGCTGCAGCGCTGCCGCGGGCGGCGGCTCGGGTTCGGGATCCGGTGCTGCCCCGATACCGTCTGGCGTCAGGACGGGCCCGCCGGCCTCTGCGACCAGCTGCGGCAGGGTGAGGGTCGGAGGTACCTCATCGGTCAGCGTGGCGACCGCATTGAACGTGGCCGAACAATGCCCGCAGCGCACGTAGCCTTCTGCCGCGCGCAGCTCCTGTGTCGTGATGCGAAAGACGGTTCCGCACTCCGGGCAACTGGTGTACATGGTTCAGGCTTGGCGCTGCGCCTCGTCCGTCGTGCCGTCCAGTAATACCCAGCCGTCCTGCATGGCGCTTACCCGCAGGCAGACCCAGGGCCTGAAGGCCGCCATCACCTCGGCGGCCTGCGCCTCAAGAATACCGCTCAGCGCCACCCGGGCGCCCGTCCGCGTGCAGGCGCCGAGCGTAGCGGCAAGGCGAATGAGCGGGCCGGACAGGATATTGGCCACGACCACATCGAAGCGCGGTGCGCCGGCCCCGGTCGGCAGGGTTTCCGGAAAGCAGACCTCAAGACGGGCGGCACAGCCGTTGCGCATGCCGTTGTCCCGGCTGGCCGTCAGGGCCTGCGGATCGATATCCACGCCCACCGCACGGCTCGCCCCCAGCGCCAGTGCGGCAATTGCCAGGATGCCGGAGCCGCAGCCGTAGTCGAGCACTGTCCGGCCTTCGAGAGCCAGGCCGTCGAGCCAGCCGAGGCACAGTGCAGTCGTTGCATGGGTGCCGGTGCCGAAGGCGAGGCCCGGTTCGAGGAGCACCGGCACGCCGGCAGGATCCGGACAGGGCTGTTCGCCGGGGCAGATCCACAGCCGGCGGCCGAAGCGCAGCGGCGCAAGCTGCCGGCGCCACTCGGCGTCCCAGTCCCGGTCCGCGACGATGCTGAAGACGGGCGCGACCGGCAGGCCGAGGTCAGCGGCGAGGGCGAATCCCAGCAGCTCTGTGGACGTGCCTTCGGGCAGCAGGCCCGCTACCCGGACCACCGCCCACAGGGGGGCGGCGCCGGGTCCGGGCTCCAGGATCTCGTCGGGGCTGGCTGCTTCCGTCCAGGAGACCAGGGCGCCCTGGCGCTCGAGCGCTGCCTCGGCCGCAGGCACGGCGTCCCGCGGCACCTCGATCTGGACCTGTAACCAGCGTTCAGGCATGGCCCGACCCGGATCCCGCGGTCAGAGCCGCAGGCGCTTCTCGAGGTAGTGGATGTCCGTACCGCCGGACCGGAAGGCCGCGTCCTGGCAAATGTCCTGGTGCAGGGGGATATTGGTCCTGATGCCATCGACCACCATCTCGGTGAGCGCAATGCGCATGCGGGCAATGGCCGACTCCCGGGAATCGCCACAGGCGATCACCTTGGCAATCAGCGAATCGTAGAACGGCGGCACCGTGTAGCCGCTGTAGATATGGCTGTCGACCCGGATTCCAGGCCCGCCCGGCGGGTGCCAGACCTCAACTTTCCCGGGTGATGGCATGAAGGTGCGGTGGTCCTCGGCGTTGATGCGGCATTCCACCGCATGGCCCCGGATGGCGATGTCCTCCTGGCGGTAGCTGAGGGGCTGGCCCGCAGCGATCTTCAGCTGCTCCTTGACGATATCCACGCCGGTGATGAGTTCCGTCACCGGATGCTCCACCTGCACCCGGGTGTTCATCTCGATGAAATAGAACTCGCCATTCTCGTAGAGGAACTCGAAGGTGCCGGCGCTGCGGTAGCCGATCTCCTGGCAGGCCCGCACCACGCGCTCGCCCATTTTCAGGCGCAGCTCCATGGGGATGCCCGGAGCCGGTGCCTCCTCCAGGACCTTCTGGTGCCTGCGCTGCATGGAGCAGTCCCTGTCGAACAGGTGGATGACGTTGCCGTGGCTGTCCGCCAGCACCTGGAACTCGATATGTCGCGGCCGCTCCAGGTACTTCTCCATGTAGACGGTGTTGTTGCCGAAGGCGGAGCCTGCCTCGGAGCGGGTCAGGGTGACGGCGTTCAGCAGTGCCGCGTCGCTGTGCACCACGCGCATGCCGCGTCCGCCCCCGCCCCCTGCGGCCTTGATGATCACGGGGTAGCCGATCGACCGCGCCATCCTGAGGGTCTCGTCACCGTCCTCGCCGAGGGGGCCGTCGGAGCCCGGCACGCAGGGCACCCCGGCGGCGCGCATCGCCTCCTTGGCGGAAATCTTGTCACCCATCAGCCGGATCACATCGGGTGGCGGACCGATGAAGATGAAGCCGCTGCGCTGCACGCGCTCGGCAAAGTCGGCATTCTCCGAAAGAAAGCCGTAACCCGGGTGGATGGCCACGGCATCGGTCACCTCGGCGGCGCTGATGATGGCGGGCATGTTGAGGTAGCTCTGGCCGGAGGGCGGCGGCCCGATGCAGACCGTTTCATCGGCCAGCAGGACGTGCTTGAGGCTCGAATCCGCGGTGGAGTGCACGGCCACCGTCTTGATGCCGAGCTCGCGGCAGGCACGCTGGATCCGCAGGGCGATTTCGCCGCGATTGGCGATGACAACCTTGTCGAGCATGAGGGGTGCTGCGCCGGGCTCAGTCTTCGATGATGAACAGGGCCTGGCCGAACTCCACCGGCTCCCCGTTCTTCACCAGCGCGGCCTTTACCCGGCCCGCCTTGTCCGCCTCGATCTGGTTCATCATCTTCATGGCTTCGATGATGCAGAGCGTCTGGCCCACGGTGACCGGGTCACCGATCTTGACGAAGGGCTGGGAATCCGGTGACGGCGATTCATAGTAGGTGCCGACCATCGGCGACAGCACCTTGTGCCCGGTCTCCACCGCGGCGGGCGCTGCCGAGGCGTTGCCGGTGCCGGTGCTGGCTGCCGGGGCAGCTGCCGCCGCCGGCGCCATGGCCTGGGGCATGGGCATGGCGTAGTGCATGCCCCCCCCAGTCGTATGGCGACTGATACGCACCGATTCCTCGCCCTCGGTGATTTCAAGCTCGGCGAGCCCGGATTCTTCCAGCAGCTCGATGAGCTTCTTGACCTTGCGTATGTCCATCAGGATGTCCTTGTCAGGCAGGCGGCCGCCGGGCCAGATGCTCACAGGCGGCCCGGAGCGCCAGTTCATAACCCAGGGCGCCGAGCCCCGTGATCACGCCCACGGCAATGTCGGAGAGATAGGAGTGGCGCCGGAACTCCTCCCGGGCGTGCACATTGCTCAGGTGGATTTCGATGAAGGGAATCGCCACGGCCAGCAGCGCATCTCGCAATGCAACACTGGTGTGGGTCAGGGCGCCGGGATTCAGCAGGATGAAATCCACCTGGCCGGCCGCCGCCTGGATACGGTCGACGAGCTCGGCTTCGGCGTTGGTCTGGAAGCTGTCCAGCGTGTGGCCGGCCGACACGGCCGCCTGATGCACCCGCGCTTCGATCTCGTTCAGGGTGGTGGCCCCGTAGAGATGGGGCTCGCGGCGCCCGAGCAGGTTCAGGTTGGGGCCATTGAGCAACAGCAGGTGGGCCATCAGTTGACCGTACTATCAGCGGAGATGGCCGCGACTTTAACGGAATTCGACGCCGAATGACATAAGGTTCCGGCGGTGCCCCCCGGCCTGTCGGCCCGGTTGAGGGGACTCAGCTGTCGTCGAAGCGCAGGGCCGCTGGTGCCGCCTCAACGCTCAGGGTGCCGTCGGCAAGTCCGGCCGCCACCGCGGCAATCTGTTCGAGATGCGCCGGGGTCACTTCCCCGGTGTGCACCGCGAGGACGGTGCCGTCGGGGGCAACCACGATCGACAGGGGCAGCGCCCGGAAGGCATCGCCAAACTGCTCCGCGGCGCGGGTCGCGTCCATCTCGCCCACCAGGTTCGGGTAGGTCACCCCGGTTTCGCCCAGAAAGCGCAGCACGGGCTCGAGCCGGTCGATGGCGATCCCGACCACCTGCATCCGGCCGGCATCCTGCGAAGCCTGGAACTGCTCGAGCAGGGGCATTTCCTTGCGGCACGGTGCGCACCATGTGGCCCAGAAATTGATCAGGACGGTGCGCCCCGCCCAGTCCGTGAGCGCCCGCGGCTGGCCCTGCACATCCTTGAGCGCAATGGGCGGCAGCGGATCCCCGGGCCCGACGGACGCGCGGCTTGCGCTGCTGGCATCCAGGCCGACACCGCCGCCCCCCGGCGGTTCATCAGCGGGCTTCCAGACAGTGCCCAGGCGAATGCCGGCGAACAGAAACACGGCCAGCCAGAGACCGATCGCGAGCTTGCGCAGGGGGCTCATCGCCGGCCGTACTGATGGCTCAGGCCGGCGAGCGCGGGGCGAAGGTCGCCCGCAGGTGCGCGGCGAAGTCAGCCGCGGGCTTGTAGCCCACGACGCGTCGTGCAGTCTGTTCCACGCCGTCCGCCGTGAAGAACATGATGGTAGGGGGGCCAATGATACCGAAGCGCTGCATCAGTGCCTGATCGTCCGCGTCCATCCGCGTGACATCGGCCTGCAGGACCACTGCCCCGTCCAGGGCCGCCCGCACGGCCGGATCGGGAAAAGTGTACTTCTCCATTTCCTTGCAGGAGGCGCACCAGTCGGCGTAGAAATCGAGCAGCAGCGGCCGGCCTTCGCGGCTCGCCCGGGCCAGTTCGCGGTCCAGGTCCGCCGCGGTCTTGATGCGGGCAAAGTAATCCGCGTGGGCTTCGGCCTGCACCCCGCCGGGTCCGCTGCCGGCGGCCGTGAAGCGCAGGGGCCGCAGCGGGTCCTCATTGCCGGCCAGCGCGCCGATCAGCAGTGCCGCCCCGTAGATCACCGTGACGATGCCGAAGCCCTTGCCCAGTTTGCGGGCGAGAGGCGCCTGTCCGTCCACGGGCGCAAAGGCGCCCAGGAACACGCCGCCAATCACCAGCAGCACGGCCCAGAGGCCGAGGGTGAGCGTACCCGGCCAGAGCCGGTCCAGCATCCAGACGGCGAGCGCCAGCATGATCAGGCCGAAGACAGCCTTCACCGAGACCATCCAGGCGCCCGCCTTCGGCAGCAACCGTCCGGCAGACGCCCCGATCGCCAGCAGCGGCAGACCCATGCCGATGGCAAGTGCAAAGAGCGCCAGCGCCCCTCGCGCCACATCCCCGGTGCGGGCGATGACCGTCAGCGCCGCCACCAGGGGTGGCGTCACGCAGGTCGTGATGACCGCTGCCGAGATCACGCCCATGACGCCGGCCCCGACCAGGCTGCCGGCCTTCTGCCGGCCCGAGATGGCGTTGAGCCGGGTCTGCCAGGACGACGGGATCTGCAGGTCGAAGAGGCCGAACATGGACAGGGCAAGCGCCACGAAGAGCAGGGCCACGCCGATGATCACGGCAGGCCTTTGCAGCACGGCCTGCACCTGGGCCCCGGCCGCCGCAAAGACCGCGCCGAGCAGGGTGTAGGTCAGCGCCATGCCGAGCACGAAGGCGACGGACAGCATGAAGGAGCGGCCGGTGCCGGGGGCGGCGCTGGCTCCGCTGCCCTGGCCCACGAGGATGCCTGACAGGATCGGGTACATCGGCAGGCAGCAGGGCGTGAACGAGAGCAGCAGGCCGAGGCCCGCGAACAGCGCCATCACCGCCAGGATGTTGCCGTCCCTGATGACCGTGAACAGCCGGTCCTGCTCGGATTCCTCCCCGGCGGCCGCCGGGGCCGGCCGGGAAGCGCCCGCCGGCGCGCCCGTGGCCTCTGGCAGGCTGACGCTGAGGCTCACCGCCTGGGGCGGATAGCAGATGCTGTCCGTCTTGCAGCCCTGGAAGCGCAGCGTCAGGGGCAGGGTGGTGGCCGCCGGACTGCTACGCTGGAGCGGCACTGTCATGGTGACGTCGTCGAAGAACACCAGCGTGTCGCCGTATTCCTCGTCCACCTGCGGAGTTCCCGGCGGCAGTTCCGGCGGCCCGAGTTCCACGGCGTCACGGGTGGTCGCGAGCCCGAGCGTGTGCCGGTACAGGTAATAGCCGGGCGCGATGGTCCAGCGGACGCGCAGCGTGAAAGGGTCCTGCACCTCGAGGTCGTAGCGGAAGGCCTGCTCCACGGGCAGCGGTTCGTCTTTAGGGCTGCCCGCGGCCGGGGTGCGCAGACCCTGCAGCAGGGCGCTGAGCCTGCCCGGTGCGGTGCCGGCTGCCGGCAGGCTCACGTTGGCGACCCACACCTGGGGCGGATAGCACAGGCCCTTGTCAGAGCAGCCCTGGGACTTGATGGCCAGCGCGAGGCTGTTGATGCCGGCGGACCGGGCGGCTATCGGGACGCGAATCTCGGCCGTGTCCCGGTAGATGTGCATGTCACCGAAGTACTCGTCCGTGTAGGGTATGCCGGGCGGCATGACCGCATCACCCAGCGCGATGCCCGGCGTGCGGCTCTCGAAGCCCATCCGCTCCTGGTACATGTAGTGGCCGGGCTCAATGGTCCAGCGCACCAGCAGCGCATCGTCCGTCGGCGTCACGGTGTAGCGGAACACCTGCTCGGCCTTCAGGATGTCGGCCGCGGCGGCGGTCGCCAGGCCGCCGGCGAGCAGCCCCCCGCACATCACGAAGCCCATGAGCAGGCGTGTCACCACGGCCACCGGCTGTTTGAATCGGTCTGTCATCCCGCCGTTGCCTGCCTCACCCAGTCCAGGTATGCGTCCGCGCCCCGGGCGACGGGGAGCGCCAGTATTTCGGGCACATCGTAGGGGTGCCGGGCCCGGATTTCTGCCTCCAGTGCGGCATACCGGCAGGCCCGGGTCTTGATGATCAGGAGTACCTCCCGGTCGTCCCGCAGCTGCCCTTCCCACCGGTACATAGACCGGATTCCCGGGACGCAATTCACGCACGCGGCCAGTTCCCCCGCGAGGAGGGCAGTCGCAATTCCGTCGGCGCTGGCCTCGTCGGGGCAGGTGCAGAGCACCACCAGGGCATCCGCCACAATATCTTGCACTGCAGTATGATCCTTGCCGGGGCTCGTCGAAGCGGCCATCGCTTCATTATGTCAGCACCGGAAACCCGGTCCGGTCTTGAATTTCCGCTTTGCGTCCCTATGATTAGCAGCCCCTGGGGGAGAGTGCTAACGATTTTCGACCGGTGCGCCCCGTCCCGGGGCCCCGGAAGGGCACACACAGCAAGCTATTTAGAGGAGATTTCCGCATGAAGATCCGTCCACTGCATGACCGCGTCATCATCAAGCGCACCGAGGAAGAGCGTACCTCCCCCGGCGGCATCGTGATCCCCGATACCGCGGCCGAGAAGCCCATCCGGGGCAAGGTCATCGCCGTCGGCAAGGGCCGGATTCTCGAGAACGGCGAGATCCGCCCCCTCGACCTGAAGGCCGGCGACAAGGTGCTGTTTGGCAAGTACAGCGGCACCGAGGTCAAGGTCGACGGCGAAGAGCTGCTCGTGATGAAGGAAGACGACATCATGGCCGTCATCGAGGGCTGAAGAGCCCACCCACCGTTTGCAGATCAAGCAACTAACTGACTGAGGAAGACATCAAATGGCTGCCAAAGAAGTACGTTTCAGCGATGACGCCCGGGCGCGCATGTTCGCCGGCGTCAATGTCCTGGCCGACGCCGTCAAGGTGACGCTGGGTCCCAAGGGTCGCAATGTGGTTCTCGACAAGAGCTTCGGTGCTCCCACCGTCACCAAGGACGGCGTCTCCGTTGCCAAGGAGATCGAGCTCGAGGACAAGTTCCAGAACATGGGCGCCCAGATGGTGAAGGAAGTCGCTTCCAACACTTCCGACGTTGCCGGTGACGGCACGACCACGGCCACCGTGCTCGCCCAGTCGATCCTGAAGGAAGGCCTGAAGGCCGTTGCCGCCGGCATGAACCCGATGGACCTGAAGCGCGGCATCGACCAGGCTTCTGCCGCCATCATCGAGCGCCTCGGCAAGCTCTCCAAGAGCTGCCAGGACGACAAGGCCATTGCCCAGGTCGGCACGATCTCTGCCAATGGTGACCAGTCCATTGGCCAGACGCTGGCCGAGGCCATGGCCAAGGTCGGAAAGCAGGGCGTGATTACCGTTGAAGACGGCTCGGGCCTCGAGAACCAGCTGGACGTGGTGGAGGGCATGCAGTTCGACCGCGGCTACCTCTCCCCCTATTTCATCAACAACGCCGCCGAGCAGAATGCCGAGCTCGACAGCCCCTACATCCTGCTCTACGACAAGAAGGTCTCCAACATCCGCGAGCTGCTGCCGCTGCTCGAGAACGTTGCCAAGTCAGGCAAGCCCCTGCTGGTGGTGGCCGAGGACGTGGAGGGCGAGGCCCTGGCGACGCTGGTCGTCAACACGATCCGTGGCATCGTCAAGGTCTGTGCCGTCAAGGCACCGGGCTTCGGCGACCGCCGCAAGGCGATGCTGCAGGACATGGCCATCCTCACCGGCGGCCAGGTGATCGCCGAGGAAGTCGGCCTGTCGCTCGAGAAGGCGCGCCTCGAAGACCTGGGCAAGGCCAAGAAGGTGGTCGTGGACAAGGAAAACACCACGATCATCGACGGTGCCGGCAAGGCCAAGGACATCAAGGCCCGCGTTGACCAGATCAACAAGGAAATCGAGGCGACCACCTCCGACTACGATCGCGAGAAGCTGCAGGAGCGCGTTGCCAAGCTCTCGGGCGGTGTGGCCGTGATCAAGGTCGGTGCTGCCACCGAGATCGAGATGAAGGAAAAGAAGGCCCGCGTCGAGGACGCCCTGCACGCCACGCGTGCGGCCGTCGAAGAGGGCGTGGTGCCGGGCGGCGGTGTTGCCCTGATCCGCGCACGCGACGCGCTGAAGGACCTGAAGGGCGCCAACGAGGACCAGAACGCGGGCATCAACATCCTGCGCCGGGCCCTCGAGGAGCCGCTCCGCCAGATCGTCATCAATGCCGGTGAAGACGGCGCCGTGGTGCTGAACAAGGTGGCCGAGGGCAAGGGTAATTTCGGTTACAACGCCCAGACCGGCGAGTACGGCGACATGGTGGCCATGGGCATCATCGACCCGGCCAAGGTGGTGCGCTTTGCCCTGCAGAACGCCGCCTCCGTCTCGGGCCTGCTGCTGACCACCGAGGCGATGATCGCCGAGGCACCGAAGAAGGACTCCGGTCCTGCGATGCCGGGCGGCGGCATGGGCGGCATGGGCGGGATGGATATGTAAGGACGCCTGCCGTCCGACGACCCTGGAAAGCCCCGCTCCGGCGGGGCTTTTCTTTTCCAGGGTGCCGGTACTTCGGTTTCGGAAAGTCCAGGAAGGCATGGGTGCGCGCCCTGCGGCCCGGGGGCCTTCGCAGGCCGGATAGGGCCCCGGCACCCGCATAGAATAGGAATACCATGCTCGGCGCCCTGATCGGTGACATCGTCGGTTCCATCTACGAGTGGGACAACCACCGCTCGAAGGACTTTCCCCTGTTCGGGCCGGGCTGCGATTACACGGATGATTCGGTCTGCACGGTCGCCCTGGCCGATGCGCTGCTCACCGGCGCCGAACCGGCCCGGCACCTCCAGGCCTGGTGCCGGCGGCATCCGGACCGCGGCTACGGCGGGATGTTTGCCCGGTGGATCCACGAGCCCGTTCCTTCGCCCTACAACAGCTACGGCAATGGCGCCGCCATGCGGGTCAGCGCCGCCGGCTGGCTGGCCGACGACGCGCAATCCGTCGCGGCGCTCGCCGACCGCATCACCTCGATCACCCACAATCACCCGGAAGGCCTCAGGGGAGCCGGGGCCACGGCCCACGCCATTCTCCGGGCCCGGCAGGGCGCCCGCCCGCTGCAGCTCCGGGACGAGATTGTGGCCCGGTTTGGTTATGATCTGTCGCGCACCGTGGACCACATCCGGCCCGGCTACGAGTTCAACGAAAGCTGCCAGCAGACGGTGCCCGAGGCGTTGATCTGCGCGCTCAGTGCCACCGGTTTCGAGGACGCGATCCGCAACGCGATCTCGATTGGCGGGGACAGCGACACCGTAGCGGCCATTGCAGGCAGCGTCGCGGAGGCGCTGTTCGGGATTCCGCCGGAGATTGCCGGGCGGGCCAAGGGCTACCTGCCCGCGGACATGCTCGAGGTGCTCGAGCGGTTCGGACGGGCCATCGGCGGGGGTTGCAGCTGACCTAGACTGTAGTCGCTTGCAGTGACCGGAGCGGGCCATCCAGACCACACATAAACCAGGTCCAGCCTATGTGGCGCTCGTCGGCACGATGTTCTGCCTGGCGCTGAATCACGTCATTGGCCGCGGCCTTCATGATACGGCACCGCCGATTGGCCTGGCGTTCTGGCGCTGGACAGTGGCGGTCGTGCTGATGGTGCCGCTGGTATGGGGCCGCCTGCCGGAGACGCTGCCGGTCTATCGCCGGTCGTGGAAAGTATTCGTGCTGCTGGCCTTCCTGATGATTGGCAGTACGACCCTCTTCCTGGTCACGCTCCAGTTCACGACAGCGATGAATGTATCGCTGATCAACGCCTTGCAGCCCACCGTCACTGTCCTGCTCAGCTGGGTGATTTTTCGCCGGCAACTCGGCAGCCTGCAGGGGCTCGGCATCCTGCTGGGCCTGCTGGGCGTGATGGTCACGGTTTCCCGGGGCAGCTGGCAGATGGTCAGCAGCCTGTCATTCAACGCTGCCGACCTGGTTGCATTGGTCAGCGTCGCGGGCCTGGCCGGGTACGCCATCAGCCTGCGCTACCTGCCGAAGGGGCTGGGGCCGGTGGACATCCTGTTCGGTATCGCCGTCGTTGGCTGCCTGTTGCTCCTGCCGGCCTTTGTCATCGAGACCCTCGTCGTGAAGCCGGTACCGTTCAACCGCGGCACCGTGTCCGGGGTGCTGGTGATGGGCCTGTTCGGAACCCTGGTGGGCAACCTGGGCTGGAACACCGGGAACCGGATCCTCGGTCCGAACAGGGCCAGTATCTTCGTCAATCTGATCCCGGTCTTCGGTATCCTGATGGCCGTGCTCCTTCTCGACGAGCGCTTGGAGCCGTATCATCTGCTCGGGCTCGCGGCCGTCAGTGCCGGTATCTGGTTCGTGCTGTCGCACAGGGAGTCTTAGGGTGGCAGAAGGCTGCATGAGCACCGCAGCGCTGCTCGACCAATTGCGGACCACGCTGGGCGATACGGCCGTACTCACCGATCCAGGTACGCTGGCCCTGGTCGCGAGCGACCTGTGGAGCACCGGGGCGCTGCCCGCCGCTGTCGTGCGCCCGGTGGATGCAGAAGGTGTCGCCGCTGCGGTCAGGGCTGCCGCGGCCCATGACCATGCGCTGCTCCCGCGCGGCGGCGGGCTCAGCTACACCGGTGGCTATGCGGGGCCGCACGGCCGCTGCGTCTGCATCGACCTGTCCGCGATGAACCGGGTGCTGCGCGTGGCGCCGGAGGACCTGACCGTCACCGTCCAGGCCGGCGCGACCTGGCGCGACATCCACCGCGCGCTCGCGCCTCGCGGCCTGCGCCTGCCCTTCTTTGGCACCTTTTCCGGGGCGGCGGCCACCGTCGGCGGCGGCCTGTCGCACGGCGCGCTGTTTTTCGGCTCGGCACGCTACGGCAGTGCCGCCGACCAGGTGCTGGGGCTGGAGGTGGTGCTGGCCGACGGCAGTCGCCTGCGCACCGGGCGCGAGGCGGTGCCGGCGTCGGGCCAGCCGCTGCTGCGCGGATACGGGCCCGACCTGACGGGCCTGTTCCTGCACGATGGCGGTGCGTTCGGGATCAAGACCGAGGCGAGCTTCCGCCTGGTCGAGGCGCCGGTGGCCGAGGGCTTTGCCTCCTTTGCCTTTGCGGACCTGCCGGGTGCTGCTGCGGCACTGTCGGCTGTCGCCCGGGCCGGCGTGGCCGAGGAGGCCTATGTGCTGGACCCCGCCACCACCGGTGACACCACTCTGACGGCCGGTGGGGCACTGCGCACGGGCCTTGCGCTGCTGCGGGCGGCCGGCGGGCCCCGGGAGGCACTCGGGATGCTTGTCGATGCGCTGCGCGGGGGCCAGCGCCCGGTGCCGGCCGGCGCCTGGTCGCTGCACCTGGTTGCGGCCGGCAGGCATCGTGATGCGGTGACAACCGACCTTGCCCACGCGCGCTGCCTCGCCGGCCGCTACGGTGGCCGCACGGTTGCCGCAACGATCCCGCGCGTCGCCCGTGCGGAGCTTTTCACCTCGCTCGATACGGTACTCGGCGCCGGGGGCCAGCGCTGGGCCGCTCTGAATGCCAAGGTTGCGCACAGTGAGGCGCCCGCGCTGATGCAGGGCTTCGCCGCGCTGCTGGAACGGCACGGCAGCGCACTGGCCCGTAACGGCATCACGGTGACCCGGCTGGCCTCGGCGCTCAGCCAGCAGGCGTTCAGCTTCGAGACGGTCTTCCACTGGCGCGATGCGTGGCTCCCGTTGCACCGCGTGACGCTCAGCGCCGAACGCCGCGCGGCGCTGGCCGAGCCGCCGGACAACCCGGCGGCCCGTGCGCTGGTGGCGCAGCTGCGTGAGGAAACGATGGCACTGTTCGCCGCGCAAGGCGCCGCCTCGAACCAGCTCGGGCGCAGCTACCCGTTCCTCGGCCTTCTGGAGCCCGCCACCACCGGCCTGCTGCACGACCTGAAGGCGCGCCTGGATCCCGCGGGGCTGATGAATCCGGGCGTGCTGGGATTCAGTCAGCCGCCGGTTTGTCCACCGGCGGACGATCCAGCGTCTTGCGACCGTTGAACATGGCGGAGACCAGCGAGCCGCCCTCACGGACCTCGCCGACAATCACCCCGATGATGTGCACGGCGACGAGCGCCAGCAGCACGAAGAACAGCGTCTCGTGGATCTCGACGAAGGGCGAGCGGAAAGCGCGCATGGCCTTCCACGCCTCCGGGTCCACCAGGGATTGATCGCCCGGCACGAGGGTGCCCGGATCCACGCCGGGCGCCGCCACCCAGGCCGCCATGCGGCTGCCGAGGGGCGGGTAGTAGATATCCGTCCCCGCCAGGACCAGGCCGGTGCCTCCCTGGACCAGCAACACCAGAAAGAGCGCGGTCACCATCAGGCGACCCAGCGGGTTGTGGCCCAGGAAAGCCGGGGCATTGCCGGCCCGCAGGCCATGCAGGTAGTCACCGAGACCCTGCAGGCGGGGCAGGAAAGCCTTCCAGCGCGCAAAGGGCGTGCCGATGAAGGCCCACACCAGCCGCCAGGCGAGGTTCAGTGCCAGCCCGTACCCGAACCACACGTGCACCGTCTTGAGCAGGACCTTGCCACTGGGGGAAACGCCCAGTTCCTTGTCCCAGAGGAGCGCGGTGCCGAGGGCCGTGAGGCCCAGCACACAGAGGACGTTGACCCAGTGAAAGACGCGGACCTCCAGGTCCCAGACTGCGTAGGTCTTAAGGGCATGGTGCGGACCGCCCGTCAGGCTGTTCATGGGTGGAATCTCCGGTTCTGCGAGTGCGTGCCAGTATAGGCCTGCCGGCGGGCAGTGATGATTGCGACCGTCGCGGGCATGCGGTCGGCTTCAGTAGCGCTCCCTGATCGGTCGGACCGGCCCCGCAAACCGTTCCCGCTGCGGGCGCCCTTTGAGCGGCGGGAGAATGACCTCCCCATTCTTCACGTGCGTGTCCGGCACCAGATCGAGCCAGTGCCGGATCAGGTTCAGACGGCCGCGCCGCTGGTCGTTGAAGTTGACGACATGCCAGGGTGCATGGGGCGTGTGGGTGGCGCGGAACATGGCATCACGGGCCCGGCCGTAGTCGGCGTAGTGCTCGCGGGCCTTCAGGTCGATGGGTGACAGCTTCCAGCGCTTGAGCGGGTCGTGGGCGCGCTCGGCGAAGCGTTGCTCCTGGAATTCCTGGTCAACTGCCAGCCAGTACTTGTAGAGCAGGATACCGTCGTTCACCAGGGCCTTCTCGAACACCGGTGCTTCCCGCAGGAACTGCCGGTACTGGGCCTTCGTGCAGAAGTCCATCACCTTTTCCACGCCGGCCCGGTTGTACCAGCTGCGGTCGAAGATCACGAGCTCGCCGGCTGCGGGCAGGTGCGTGATATAGCGCTGGAAGTACCACTGGCTCTGCTCCCGCTCCGTGGGCGTGGTCAGGGCCACCACCCGGAACTGGCGAGGGTTGAGCGTGGCGGCGATGGCATTGATGGTGCCACCCTTGCCGGCCGTGTCCCGGCCTTCGAGCACCACGATCATGCGTCGCCGGGTATGGCGCAGCCAGTGCATCAGGTTGTTGAGCTCCAGCTCCATGGGCGCGAGCTGTTCCTCGTAGTCCTTCTTCCTGAGCTTCTGCGTCTTCACCGGGCCGGGGCTCCGCGCTGCCGCCCGTAGTGCCGGGCGACTCCGATGATAGGGTCTTGCGGGATCTGGCGCACCCCGGGCGAAAGCGGCGGGCAGCCGGCGGGCTATGATGCAGGCCGGTTGCCGATCAGACACGGGCCACGCGCGATGAAATTCAAGGACTACTACAGCATCCTTGGCGTTCCGCGGGATGCAGACGCGGATGCCATCAGGAAGGCCTACCGCAAGCTCGCCCACCGGTATCATCCGGACGTCTCCCAGGATCCGGCGGCGGAAGAGCGCTTCAAGGAGATCGCCGAGGCCTACCAGACGCTGAAGGACCCAGAGAAGCGGACCGCGTACGACACCCTGGGCAGCCACGCGCCGGGCGAGGAAATTCGTCCGCCGCCCGACTGGGGCCAGCAGTTCGGCGGCGGGCAGTTCTCGTTCGAGGACATCGACCTTGCCGATCTTCTGGGCGGCGCGGGCCGAGGCGGATTTCGCGGTGGCCGGCAGGGTGCCAACATCCCCCTCCGGGGCCAGGACTACGAGGTGACGGCGCCGGTCACGGTCGAGGAGGCATACCGGGGTACGGAGATGGACCTCAAGCTGCAGGTGCCCGACTATGACGGGCAGGGCCGGATACGGCGTGTGCCGCGGGTGTTCCGGGCGCGCATTCCCAGAGGGGTGACCGATGGCGACCGGCTGCGGCTGCCGGGCAAGGGCGGCAAGGGGCTGAACGGCGGCCCAGATGGCAACCTCTACCTCAACATCGCGCTGCAGCCCCACCCGGTCTTCCGGGTCACCGGCAGCGATCTCTACCTCGACCTGCCGCTCGCGCCCTGGGAGGCCGCTCTCGGAGCGTCGGTGGAAGTGCCAACGCCCGGTGGCCCGGTGAAGCTCAGGGTGCCGGCGGGGACCAGCAGCGGTGACCGTTTGCGCCTGACCGGACGCGGCCTGCCGAAACGCCGCGAGGGTGCGGGCGACCTGTATGCGATTACGCAGATCGTCGTGCCCGGGCCGCCGGGAGAACGGGAACAGGCCCTGTACAGGGAGCTGGCCGGAATTTCAAACTTCGATCCGCGCAGCAGCTTTGCCGGAAGGGCCCCATCATGATCATCGAATCGGGCGATGCGCAGTGGCTCGACGAATTCGCAGGCCTGACGCTTGCCGAGCTCGTTGAAATTTCCGGGCTGCCGGAGACGGTACTGCATGAGCTCATCGAGTGTGGCGTGCTGGCACGGGCAGAACCCCTCCCGGCACGATGGACGGTCACGGTCGCAAAGCTCCGTAGCCTGCACACGGTGCGCCGGCTGCGGGAAGACCTTGGCCTCGAACCGGACGCCCTCGCCATCACGCTGCGCCTCCTCGACCGGATCAGCGAGCTTGAGGAGCAACTGCGTCAGCTGAAGGCCACGCGGCCGGCCGGCTAGAAAGCTCAGAGCTGCGCATCGATGCGCAGCACCCGGGAAAGCCACGCCTCGAAGCGGCCGCCGATGGTCGCTTTCGGATCGCGGATGAAGGTCTCCTGGCCGTCGGACCAGTGCAGGCCGCCGTCCTTGAGGTTGACGCGCCAGGCCCGCGCCCCGGAGGTCTGTGCGGCGAACAGGGCCTCGAGTTGCCGGGACAGCGCCGGATTGTCGACCAGAACGCCCTGCTCGCAGTTGAGCCAGGTGGAGCGGGGGTCGAGGTTGTAGCTGCCGACGAAGAGCGTGCGACTGTCCACCACCAGCGCCTTGGTGTGCAGGCTGGCCCCTGACGAGCCGAGCATGCTCGCCTTCACGCTGCTGCCCGCCGTGGGTTTCAGCTCCCAGAGCTGAACGCCGCCCTTGAGCAGCCTGCGCCGGTGGCGGGAATAGCCCCCGTGGACGGCTGCCACGTCGTTCGCGACCAGCGAGTTGGTCAGCACGCGCACCCGGGCACCGTTGCGGGCGGCATCCGAGAGGGCGTCTGTGGCAACGGTTCCGGGTACGAAGTAGGGAGAGATGATCGTGAGGTCGACGGTCGCTGTCTGCATGGCCGGCGCGAGCGCCGCAATGACTTCGGAGCGCCGCGGATCCCTCTCCTTCATCGTGGCCTTGAGCGGATCATCGGAGATGAACTGGAAGCCGGTCGTCCATTCCATCGCCCAGTCGCCCGCGAGGAGGCGCTGTATTGCGTCATCGGCCTCGAGAATGGCCCTATACCGGCCCGCTGCCTTGCGCGCCTCTGCGCCGAGCACCGTGCGCAACCCGGCGAGCCGGCTTTCGCTGACGCTTTCCGGTTCAAGGGACTCGATGGGATAGGCCGCGGCCGAGTTCCAGTACCGGTCGAACGAGGCCGATGCCGCCCTGACCACCGGTCCGATCATCGCGAAGTCCAGGTCAACGAAGTTGACCTCCTCGCTGGCGCCAAAGTACTCATCGCCCAGGTTACGCCCGCCAGATACCGCAATCCGGTTGTCTGCGATCCAGGCCTTGTTGTGCATGCGGTGATTGAGATGCCTGAAGCGGCGCACTCCTTCGCTCAGGAAAGTCAGCGCGCCGCGCCGGGAGGCGAAGGGGTTGAAGAGTCGCATCTGGATGTTGGGGTGGGCGGCAAGTGCGGCAAAGCCGGTGTCCTTGCCTCGTGCGTCCATGTCGTCGACCAGCAGCCTCACGCGCACACCCCGATCGGCCGCCTGCAGCAGGCTCTGCGCCAGATACATGCCGGTCTGGTCCGCGTGCCAGATGTAGGTCTGCACGTCCAGGGTGCGGCTGGCGAGCTCGGCGCTGCGCGCCCGGATGACGAAGGCCTCCGGTCCCTCGCTGATCAGCCGGAACCCGGATGCGCCCGGGCGAGCCGCTTCCGCCGGTCCTGTGGTGACGTCGAGCGGGCTGCCGGCGCCGGGCGGCAGGGCGGCAACCGGTGCCAGATCGGGCCGGGTCGGCAACTGGGCGCAGCCCGCGACGGCCGCCAGCACGGCGGCAAGCAGGACGCAGCGCGTTCCCCGCATCAGTGACCTGTGCGCCGGCTCGTCGGGCATGGCCGCAGAATAGCGGTGGTCCCGGCCAAATGTAACAGCGCAGGCGGTGATGATCGCCGTGCCTCCCGGGTCCCGTGCCTGTATCCTCGACCCGGACCGGCAGGGGCATGAAATCATGGCGCAGGACAGCGACTGGCTGAAGAAGATCATCGTCGGCAAGGGCTGGCACGAGCAGGGCAATGGTGGACGCCCTCCTGGCGGCGACCCACCCGGTTTCGGCGGCCGCGAACCGTCGCCGCGCAATCTGCTCGGCATCGGCCTTGCGGTCCTGGTGGTCTGGGCCGGCTGGAGCAGTTTTTATACCGTGCAGCCCGAGCAGCGCGCCGTGATCAAGCGTCTGGGTCGGGTCATTGGCATCGCCGATCCGGGCCTGCATTTCCGCATACCCTTCGGCATCGACACCGTGCAGTTCGTGGCCACGGAACGGGTACTGAAGGAGGAGTTCGGCTTTCGCACCGAGGCCCGGACTGCCGACGGCCGCAGCGCATTCTCGGACGCCGACTACACCAGCGAATCGCTGATGCTCACCGGGGATCTCAACGTCATCGACGTGGAGTGGGTGGTGCAGTACCGGATTGCGGACCCCATCAAGTTCCTCTACGCCATGCGGGAGCCCACGCGCACCCTGCGGGACATCTCCGAGTCCGTGATGCGCCGCGTCGTGGGTAACCGGATCGGCAGCGAGGTGCTGACCATTGCCCGCGTGGAGATCGCCACCACCGGCCGTGATGAGATCCAGGCCGCGATGAACAGGTATGACAACGGCATCCAGGTGATCACGGTCGAGCTCCAGAACGTGGTGCCGCCGCCCCGGGTCCAGCCTGCCTTCAATGAAGTCAACGAGGCCCGCCAGGAGCGTGAGCGCATGATCAATGAGGCCAACAAGCAGGCCAACCAGGTGATTCCCCGCGCCCAGGGTGAGGCCAACCGGCTGATTTCAGAGGCCGAGGGCTATGCCACGGAGCGTGTCAACCGGGCGCTCGGTGAAACGGCGCGCTTCGACGCGGTGCTCGCCGAGTACCGCAATGCGCCGGAGGTGACGAGGTCGCGGCTGTTCCTCGAGGCCATTCGGGAGGTGCTGCCGAAGGTCGGGTCGGTGCTGGTGGTGCAGGACGGCCAGGTGCCGCCGCTGCCGCTCCTCAACCTGCGCGATGCGCAGCCGGCGAAGAGGGAGGCGGCCCAGTGAACAATCGTTTCCGCATTCCGGGCTTTGCCCTGCTGCTCGTTGCCTTCGTGGCATGGAACTCGGCCTTCATCATCGACCAGGCCCAGCAGGGCATCATCGTGCAGTTCGGCGAACCCATCGGTGGTCCCATTGACGAGCCCGGCCTGCACTGGCGCGTACCCTTCATCCAGGAGGTGCGGCGTTTCGACAAGCGCCTGCTGGCCTGGGACGGTGACGTGAGCCAGATCCCGACGCTGGGCCGCGAGTTCATCATCGTCGACACCACCGCCCGCTGGCGGATCACCGATCCCCTGCAGTTCCTGCAGTCGGTGCGCGACGAGGCCGGTGCCCGCACGCGGCTCGATGACATCATCGACTCGGTGGCCCGCGATATCGTCTCGGGCACCGATATAGAGGAAATCGTCCGCTCCGCCGACTGGTCGGTCGATGTGGCCGGCGTGGTGGCCGAGGAGGGCATCGAACTGGTCGAGGCGGACCTCGAGAAGCCCAAGAAGGGCCGCGGCCAGCTGGAGCAGGAGATGCTGCAGGCGGCTTCCCGCCTGATGCCGGGCCTCGGCATCGAGCTGGTGGACGTGCGCATCAAGCGGCTCAACTACATCGACTCGGTGGGCCGGCAGGTGGAAACCCGCATGATCTCCGAGCGTCAGAGCATCGCGGAGCGCTTTCGTTCCGAGGGGCAGGGTCGCAGCCAGGAGATCCTCGGCAACATGGAGCGCGAGCTGCGCACGATCCGCTCGGAGGCCGAGCGGCAGGCCGCCGAGATCCGGGGCCGGGGCGACGCCGAGGCAACGAAGATCTACGGACGCTCCTACGGCAAGGATCCGGAGTTCTACGCCTTCTTCAAGACCCTGGAGAGTTATGACGCGCTGGGCGACAACGCGACCATCATGATCGATGCGCAGTCCGAGTACTTCCGCTACCTGCAATCCACAACGCGACGCTAGCGCCGGGGCAGGGCGAAGGTGCCGGGACGGGGGCGACTTCGGCCCGGTCCGGGAAACCCCCGATTGGCAAGGTGCCGGTTCCCGTGGTGTGATGCATACGCGGGATCAATACAGGGAGTGCGGTTGTGCTTTATCAGGTGGCTGGCGATATTCTTCTCAGTCGGGCAGCGGCGATCGCCCATGGCGTGAGTCCCAATGACAACTTCGGCCAGGGGCTTGCCCTCAGTCTCCGCGAGCAGTGGCCCGCCCTGTACCAGGACTTCCGCCACTACTGCAAGACTCAGCATGCCGAACCCGGCAGCCTGTGGACCTGGGCCGGCGCGGACGGCCGGCGCATCATCAATCTATTTACGCAGGAGCCGCCCCGGTCGGCGGGCCAGCACCCCGGGCGGGCGTCCGTCCAGCATGTAGGTCATGCGCTGCGGGCCTTGCACAAGCTGGTGGCGGCCGAGGAGATCACGAGCCTTGCGCTACCGCGGCTGGCCACTGGCGTTGGTGGCCTCGAGTGGTCGGTGGTGCAGCCCCTGATCAAGCAGCACCTCGGGGATCTCGGGATTCCGGTCTTCATCTACGCCACGTATCACGCCGGCGAGGCCGCACAGGAACCGGGTATCCCGGCGGCCAGGACGCCGCCGGGGGGCTGAGGGGCGCCTACAGCCGGCCGGCCGGCACGCGCGGATCCAGGTGTTCCCGGGCCCTTGCGAGCGCCCGGATCAGGACGGCGTGCTCGTGTTCGCCGTGCCCGGACCGCAGATACAGTTCGGCCGCCCGGCAGACCGCCTCCAGATCCGCAGCCCTGTCATCCGGGCTGCCTGCGATGTCGGTGCCGGGCGCCGGTATCGGGCCCGCGGGCAGCTGGCGCAGCAGCACGATGATCAGGTCGGTCGATGTGACGATCCCCAGGACCGCGCCCGCCGGATCAACGACCGGCAGCGCGTGATAGCCGCCGTCCGCGAGCAGGCGGGCGGCCTGTCCGAGGGTTGCACCCTGTTCCAGGGTGACTGCCGGGCTGCGCATCAGGTCGGCAACGCGCGAGACCGTGCGGGGTGCTGGTGTCTCCTGGCTGCGGTCGGCCCGCAGGAGATCGGTTGCGCTGAGGATGCCCACCAGGCGACCCTCCCGTACGACCGGCAGGTGATGCAGGCCATTGACGGTCATCAGATCGGCCGCTTCCCGGAGCGGGGCTTCGGGGGCGATCACGATGGCCGGCGTGGTCATGACCCGGCTGACGGGCTGGTCGCGCACGGCCTCAGTGCCGGTCAGGGGCTGGGCTGATCAACATCCTGACGATAATGCGATTGATGGCACCGGCCGGCAATCGACCGGCTCACAAAACCCCGCCCCCGGACCGCTCGCGCCCGGCAGCGCCTCAGAAGGCAAGGACGACAAAGCGCAGGATGCCGGCCAGCGCAACCAGGCTCAGCGTGCTGATGAAGGCGACTTCGACGTAACGATTGATGGTGTTGATCCGGGCCATGACTGAACTCCTGTAGAGGGCAAGGGGCGGACCGGGACGATCCCGGGCGCCATTTGAACTGCGAGGTATTTCGGTCTCCCGGTCCGGACAGATGCACCGGGAAGGCGTCGTTACAAAGTGTTACAGGGCCAGACAGGCGTCTGCCCCCTCTTCTCCTGGCGGAGAGACTGAACCGCGGTGGGGCGTCCGCCCTCCAGGACCTAAGGCAGTTTGGTCGGTTCCTGCACGTTCATGGTACTGATGTCATCAACAAACATCATTCGCCACCGTTCCGCACCGTGCAGGAGGACGAGCGTGATCAGAATCCAGGCCATGATCGTGTGCGATTGCAGGAAGAACTGCTGCAGCCCTGGATTGTCGGCAGCAAGGGATGAATAGGGAATAAAACCAAAGCCGAGCACTTCATAGTCAATGAAGGCGGCCACCGTCACGCCGATGATGGCCTGGGTCAGCAGCAACGGATAGAACACCCACTGGATGACCATCGAGGGCCGCTTCCACCACCCCGGCGGGGTATAGAGATTGTGTCTCCTGCGCCACCACCACCGAAACAGCATGATGGCAAATATCGAGGTGCCGACCCCCGAGTGAATCATCAGGAGCACTTTCTTGATGTCCAGCTCGAAACCGTCGAGCCGCCAGCCGGACAGCAGGTTGAAGACGATGATCACGAGTGCCGCCCAGTGCAGGACCCTGGCAACCGTGTAGTGAAACTTCCTGTCGGACGCAGACGCGGACCCGGACATGGCATGGCTCCCCAATGGCCTTTGATCCAGCATTACAGAAAGCAATTGGCAAGAAAGTACGTGGATTCCGCAGAAAAGGGGGCGCGCGAGCCCCAGCCCGTATTGTGCCCCTTTCTCCGCCCGCAGGGCAGGCGGGCAAAGGTTGAGCACCCGGACGCGACCGGTTAAGGTAATCGCGATGACCGTGCCCGCAATTGTCTTGCATGATCGCGGCTTGGCGGTTTTTCTCGACGTCGATGGCACCCTACTCGACATCGCCGACACGCCCGACGCCGTGGTTGTCCCGCCTGAACTCTCGCGCCTGCTCGCGGGCCTGCGGGCGCATCCCGTTCACGCCGTTGCCTTGATCAGCGGTCGCAGCCTCGCGGCACTCGACCAGCTTTTTGCCCCGCAGTATTTCCCGGCCGCCGGGCTTCATGGCGTTGAGCGACGTGATGCGGCCGGAGTCATTCACCGCCTGTCGGTTGAAAGTTCGCAAATTCCGGCGGTAAGGGCGGGGCTTGCAGCTCTGGTGAGTAGCCATCCCGCGCTCCTGCTGGAGGACAAGGGGCAGACACTGGCGCTGCATTTTCGCGCCGACCCTGGCCTTGAGCCGCTGGCGGAGGCAGCCATGGCCGATGCGCTGACGCACGCAGGCCCCGGTTACCACCTGCAGCGTGGCAAGGCGGTCATCGAACTGAAGCCCCGGTCCGCAACCAAGCGCACCGCCATCGAAGCCTTCATGGGCGAGGTGCCCTTCAGGGGGCGCGTGCCGGTGTTTGTCGGCGACGACGTGACGGACGAGGATGGCTTTGCCGCTGTCAATGCGCAGGGCGGCTTGTCGGTGCGCGTGGGAGCCAGGGGCGGGACCGTAGCCCGTCAGACGCTGCCGGACGTGGGCGCGGTGCATGCGTGGCTGCAGACACTAACCGCAGGAAGGCCGGTTCATGAGCAGTAACCTGGAACTCGGGGTGGTGGGCAACTGCCAGGTTGCTTCCCTTATCGATGAGGACGGGCGACACGTCTGGACCTGTCTTCCCCGCCCGGATGGCGACCCGGTATTTGCCGCGCTCCTGCGCAATGATGCCAGCGATGCCCGGCGTGGACTCTTTGAGATCGCGCTCAAGGGTCACGTACGTAGCGAGCAGCAGTACCTCGGCCATACGGCAATCCTGGAGACCCGCCTGTATGCGGGCGACGGAGCCGCGATTCGAATCCTGGATTTCAGCCCGCGCTTCCGGATGTTCGGGCGGGTCTTTCGCCCGGTCATGTTCGTCCGCGTCGTCGAGCCTCTGTCCGGCCAGCCGGTCATCAGCATCCACCTGCGGCCACTGGCGGGCAACGGTGCGCGGGAGCCGCGGCGCATCGCCGGCAGCCATCATGTGACCTACCGGGACGACGACCAGTCCTTCCGGCTGACGACCGACGCACCGATCACCAGCGTGGTTGAAGAACGCGCCATCATCCCCCGGGGGCGCCTCACGTTTATCCTGGGTGCCGACGAGCCGGTGGCGGAATCCGTGGACCTGCTGGGCCAGCGCTTCCTTGCGCAGACGCGCGAGTACTGGCTCGACTGGATCCGCGGACTGGCAGTGCCCTTCGAATGGCAGGCGGCGGTGATCCGGGCGGCGATCGTGCTGAAGCTGTGTACATTCGAGGATACCGGTGCCGTCCTGGCTGCGCTGACCACTTCCATACCCGAGGCACCCGAAACCTCCCGCACGTGGGACTACCGGCACTGCTGGCTGCGGGACGGCTATTTCACCGTCCGGGCGCTCAATGCCCTCGGGGCCACGCGAACGATGGAGTCCTACCTCGCTTACCTCGCCAATACCGTTGCCGGGGCGGACACCGACGGCCTCCAGCCGGTCTACGGTCTGACCGGTGATCCCTGTCTGAAGGAGCGCGAGGTGCCAACGCTGGCCGGCTATCGGGGCATGGGCCCCGTCCGATTTGGCAATGATGCCTACCGTCAAAACCAGCACGATGTCTATGGAGCCGTGATTCTCGCTGCCACCCAGGCTTTCTATGATGAGCGCCTGAACCGGCGCGGTGATGCTGCTGCCTTCCGGGAGCTGGAGACAGCAGGCGAGCGGTGCGTCGCCCTCTACGATCAGCCCGACGCCGGCCTGTGGGAGTATCGGGGCCGGAGTCGGGTTCATACCTTCTCCAGCGTGATGTGCTGGGCCGGCGTCGACCGGCTGGCCGGCATAGCTGACCGGGTGGGCCTGCCGGAGCGGGCCGGTTACTGGAAGGCGCACGGTGCGCGCCTGCAGGCGCGCATCCTCGATGAGGCCTGGGATCCGGTGCAGAATTCCTTTACCGAAAGCTGGGGGCGTCCCGAACTGGATGCGAGCCTGCTGCTGCTCCCTGAGCTCGGCTTTGTTGCCGCTGATAATCCTCGCTTCAGCGGCACGCTGTCCGCCGTGGAGCGCACCCTGCGACGCGGGCCGTACTTGTTGCGCTACCACATGGCCGACGACTTCGGTGCGCCCGAGAACGCCTTCAGCATCTGCACCTTCTGGTACATCAATGCGCTGGTGGCTGTCGGCCGGCGGGATGAGGCCCGGGATCTCTTCGAAAATATGCTCGCACGCCGCACGCGCCTGGGGCTGCTCTCGGAGGACCTCGACATGAGCAGCGGTGAGCTGTGGGGCAACTTTCCCCAGACCTACAGCCTAGTCGGGATCATCACCTCGGCCATGCGGCTCAGCATCTCGTGGGAGGACACGCTGTGAGCCGCCTCGTGTGCGTGTCGAACCGCATTGCGGTACCCCGCCGCAATGTAGCTCCAGGTGGCCTCGCCATTGGCGTGCTGGCCGCGCTGCGCCAGACCGGGGGCATCTGGTTTGGCTGGGGGGGTGAGACTGGCGATGGCAGCCCGGCAGCACCGGAGATCCACGTGCGAGACGGGGTTACCTATGCCACCATCGAGCTGCGCAAGCGGGACTTCGACCGCTACTACAATGGCCATGCCAATTCCACATTGTGGCCGCTGTTTCACTACCTGAGCGCGGGGTTTCACTACAGCGCCTCAAATGAGGCCGCTTACCAGCGGGTGAATGAAATCTTTGCTGTGCAGCTTGCCCCCCTACTGCAGCAGGCCGACCTGGTCTGGGTGCACGACTATCAGCTCATTCCCCTGGGTCGCCGTCTGCGGCAGCTGGGCGCCGGCAACCCGCTCGGCTTCTTTCTGCATATCCCGTTTCCCCATGTCGAGATGCTGCGGGCCCTGCCGAGCTACGCTTCCCTGCTGAATGATCTCTGCGCCTATGACGTGGTCGGCTTCCAGACGGCCAGTGACCTGGCGGCTTTTCGGGCCGGCGTCGCCCACCTGCATGGCGAGGCTGCCGTCGCCCGTGAGGGTGAGATCCGGCTCGGTACGCGGCGGCTCAAGACCGATGTGTTCCCCATCGGTATCGACGTGGCGGCGGTCCGTCAGGAGTCGGTGACGGCGGCCCGCAGTGACAGCGTCCGGCGCTTCGAGGACAGTGTTGAGGGCCGCCAATTGCTGATCGGTGTCGACCGCCTGGACTACAGCAAGGGCTTGGTGGAGCGCTTTGCCGCCTACGAGCAGTACCTGGAAACCCACCCGGAGAAGCTCGCACAGATCGTCTACCTGCAGATTGCGCCCCTGTCCCGTCCCAACGTGCTGGCCTACGCGGAGATTCGCAGCGCTCTGGAGCAGGCAGCCGGCCGGACGAATGGCCGGTTTGCGGTTGCCGAGTGGACGCCGATCCGCTACCTGAACCGCAACCTGCCCCATACCACGCTGATGGGCTACCTGCGCGCTGCCCAGGTGGGCCTGGTTACGCCGCTCCGGGACGGCATGAACCTGGTGGCCAAGGAGTTTGTGGCTGCCCAGGATCCGGCGGATCCGGGCGTGCTGGTGCTCTCGACCCTGGCTGGCGCCGCGCGGGAGCTCGACGGTGCGATACTGATAAATCCCTATGATGCCGACGCTGTGGCCAGCGCCATTGATTCGGCCCTTGCCATGCCCCTGCCGGAGCGCCGGGAACGCTACCACGCCATGCTCCTGGTGCTCGAGCGCAATGACATTGCGTCCTGGTCCCGGCGTTTTCTCGAGGCGCTGACCGCCTAGCCGTCGCCGGGTCCCGTCGCCGGCATGGCCGCCCGGGCAAGGAACAGTTTCTGGGTCGGGTAGGCAAACTCCACCCCCAGCTTCTCGAAGGCCGCGTGGATCATTAGATTGATGTCCTGCTGCAGGTCCATGTAACTGTTGTAGTCGGGGCGGGTCACGAAGTAGACCGTCTCGAAATCCAGCGAGAAGTCGCCGTAACTGGCGAAGTGGCTTCGGTCGAAGCGGGTGTTTTCCCGGGACTCGATAATCTGCCGGATCACACCGGGAATCTTCTCCAGACTTGCCCGGGGCGTCTCGTAGGTGACACCCACGCGGAACACGATGCGGCGTTCGTTCATGCGCCCGTAATTGCGCAGCCGGCTCGCCAGCAGGTCGGCGTTCGACATCACGATCTGCTCGCCGGACAGGCTGCGCAGGCGGGTGCTTTTTATGCCGATGTGCTCTGCCGAGCCCATGAAGTCGCCGATGATCAGAAAGTCGCCGACCACGAAGGGCTTGTCCAGGGTGATGGACAGCGAGGCCAGCAGGTCGCCGAGTACGTTCTGCACCGCCAGAGCGACGGCAATGCCGCCGATGCCGAGACCGGCCACCAAAGCGGTGATGTCAACGCCGAAGTTGTCCAGCGTCAGCAGCAACACCAGCATCCACACCACGCCTCTGGCCAGCAGACCGATGATGCCGATGGAACCCACAGCGGCGCGGTCCGTGGTAAGGCTTGAGCGGCGCTTGCGCTCGACCCAGGCCACCACGGCGGTGCTGGCCCATACCCCCACCTGCCAGAAGACGGCAAGTTTCAGGGCCAGAGACAGGGCATTGCCGACCTGGGGGTGCAGCGTCAGGAACTGGGCACCCAGCAGGGTTGATACCACCAGCATGAAAGGCCAGGTGGTACGGCTCAGAACTTCCAGAGGCACCTCCATCACTTCGGTGTGCTGAGTGGCCAGAAAATGCTGAAGGCGACGCCGCATGAGGGAGCGGAGCGTCAGAAGGCCGAACAGGGTAGCAACCGCAACGCCCAGGGCGCCGAGCCATTGCAGCAGGGGATTGCCCAGCACAAGGGGTAAAGCGGTTTCTGGCATGTCGAGCATCAGCATTCTCCTGAAAAATGGGCGCCGCTCCATGTCAGGTCACGGCAGTGACCGGATGGAGGGGTGCCGGCCTGCGGGCCGGCGTCTGTCCGTGAAGGGATAACGTAAACCGTACTAGGACCTGCCCGTGAGGTCAAATGACTGGTCGTGCGCACCCGCGACCGATATAGTCACGTCGCTATATCGCAAAGGGAGGCCAATCTGCATGCTTCTGATTCGGATGTTGGTCAGGGCGTCGACAGCTTGCCGCCCCGTGACCGCGGTGCTGTTTGCCCTGTTGCTGTTGTCCGGCGTCCCTCCCGGACGTGCCCAGGACGCTCCCGTGCCCAATATCGCCGCGGCCGCGGACCTGCAGTTTGCACTGCAGGACATTGCCGCGGCGTTCCAGCGGGAGAGCGGCAGAACCGTAAACCTGGTGTTCGGTTCCTCCGGCAACTTCTTCCGGCAGATCCAGCAGGGGGCTCCGTTCCAGATGTATCTGTCGGCCGACGAGGGCTTCGTGCGGCAACTGGCCACAGCCGGACTGACCGTGGATGAAGGCGATCTCTATGCGATTGGCCGGATCGTGCTCTTTGCGCCCCGTGGCTCCGGCCTGCGGGTGGATCCGCAGCTGTCGGATCTGGGGCCCGCCCTGGCAGACGGGCGCGTCCGGCGTCTGGCCATTGCCAATCCCGCGCACGCCCCCTATGGCCGCGCGGCCGAACAGGCCCTGCGTGCCGCGGGACTCTGGGATGCCGTCCAGCCTGCCCTGATACTGGGCGAGAACGCGGCGCAGGCCGCGCAGTTTGCAACCTCTTCATCGGCGCAGGGCGGGATCCTGCCCTACTCGCTGGCGCTCTCACCCCGCATCGGCGACCTGGGCAGCTGGGTGCTGATTCCGGCGGACCGTCATGAGCCGCTTCGCCAGCGGATGGTGCTGCTGCGGGGGGCCGGCCCGGCGGCCCGCGCCTTTTATGCCTACCTGCAGCAGAGCGCGGCCCGTGAGGTGCTGGTGCGCTACGGCTTTGCGCTGCCGGGCGACGGCCCGGGATAGCCTTGCCATGGACTGGACCGCACTGCTGCTGTCGCTGGAGCTGGGCGGGGCCACCGTCCTGATCCTGCTGCCCGTGGGTGTCGCCATCGGACGCTTCCTGGCGTACCGGTCCTTCAGGGGCAAGGGTCTCGCCGAGGCGCTGGTGGCGCTGCCCCTGGTGCTGCCGCCGACGGTGCTCGGTTACTACCTGCTGGTCGCCTTCGGTGGCGGCTCCGCCTTCGGCCGGTATTACGAATCGCTGTTCGGCCACACGCTGGTCTTCAGTTTTGAGGGGCTGCTGGCGGCCTCCGTGATCGTGAACCTGCCGTTCGCCATCCAGCCCATGCAGCGGGCCTTCGAGGCCATCCCCGCGGATGTGCGCGAGGCCGCTGCCTGCTCGGGACTGTCGCCCTGGCGGGTGATGATGCGCATCGAGCTGCCGCTCGCCTGGCCCGGCATCATCACGGGGCTCACGCTGGCCTTTGCCCACACGCTGGGCGAGTTTGGCGTGGTGCTGATGGTGGGCGGCAGTATCCCCGGCGAGACGCGCACGATCGCCATCTCGATCTACGACCGCGTCCAGGCTTTCGACAACGCGGCTGCGGGTGCGATGTCCGCTCTGCTTCTGGTGCTGTCGCTGGCCGCTCTCGCCCTCACCTACATGCTCTCCCGCCGTATAGGGCGCCGGCATGCATGATCCGGCAGGGCAGGGACTGTCGGTCGCGCTGGAACAGGCTGGGCCCATTCCACTTGCCGCCGAACTGCATTGCCAGCCCGGCGAGCTGCTGGCGCTGGTCGGGCCCTCGGGCAGCGGCAAGAGCACGGTTCTGCGCACCATCGCCGGCCTCTACCGGCCCCGTCATGGCTGGGTGAGCTGCGACGGCGCGGTCTGGCTCGACACGGGTTCCCGCGTTGATGTCCCGGCCTGGCGCCGCCCGGTGGGACTTGTCTTCCAGAGTTATGCCCTGTTTCCCCACATGACGGTGCTCGGCAACGTGAGCACCGCGCTCAGCCACCTCGCCGGCACTTTGCGTCAGGACCGGGCCCGGGAACTGCTCGCGCTCATGCACCTCGATGGTCTCGAGCAGCGCCGTCCGGCAGAGCTTTCCGGCGGACAGCAGCAGCGCGTGGCCGTCGCCCGGGCGCTGGCCCGGGATCCGCGCGTGCTGCTGCTCGATGAACCCTTCTCGGCCGTGGACCGCGTGACCCGCCAGAAGCTCTACCGGGAACTCGCCGACCTCCGTCGCAAGCTGCGTATGCCGATCGTGCTCGTGACGCATGACTTCGACGAGGCGGCGCGGCTGGCGGACCGGATGTGCCTGCTCCATCACGGCCGCTCGCTGCAGACCGGTACGCCCCGTGATGTGCTGGCGAGGCCGGTCAGTGTCGAGGCGGCGCGCCTCGTGGACCTCAAGAACCTTTACGCGGCCACGATAGTCGAGCACCGGGAGGCGGATGGCGTGACCGTGATGGACTGGGACGGTCATCGCCTGATGGCGCCGTGGCGTCCGGAATTCGCGCCCGGCTCCGCCATGGCCTGGGCCATACCCTCCACCGAGGTGACGCTGCAGCGGGCGGACAGGCCCGCCGCGGAATCGGGCCCCAACATCCTGCAGGGCACGGTCGGCGAGCTGGCGATGCTGAGTGAGAGCACCGCCATCGTGGTGCTCGTGGAGGGGTCGGCTGATCACGCGCTGTCGCTGACTGTGCCCGAGCACTACACGCGGCGCGTTGGCCTGCGTCCCGGCTCTGCCGTCACGGTGGCGCTGCGCCCCGAGGGCATTCACCTCATGGCCGCAGCCGCTCTGCCGTAGCGCCGAGGTTCCGCCCGGCCGGCGCCCGTGCCAGAATGGCCGCACGCCATGGCCCAGCCGTCCCCCCTCCGCGAGGTGCTGTCCGCGCTGCGCATGACGCGCAGCCGGGGTCGTGGCCGCATCCTGTTCACCAAGGCCCCGCTACCGCCTGAGGCGACTCTGGCCCTCCGGGTGCTCACCATCCTGGTTCTCATGGGCGCCGTGGTGCTTGTTTTCTGGCTGGACCGGGAGGGATTGCGCGACAATCTCGACGACCACGTGAGCTTCACGGACGTCGTTTACTTCACCATGGTCACCGTCACGACGGTGGGCTACGGGGATATCGTGCCGGTATCCGACAGCGCGCGACTGATCGATTCCCTGTTCGTCACCCCGATCAGGATTTTCATCTGGTTTCTCTTCCTGGGTACCGCCTACCAGCTGCTGATCAAGAAAGTCGTCGAGGACCTGCGCATGATGCGGCTACAGAAGGATCTCAGGGACCACGTCCTGGTGCTGGGCTTCGACGGCAGCGGCACCACAGCCGTCCGTGAACTCGTGGCCCAGGGCATTCCGGCGGGCGGGATCGTGGTGGTGGACAGCAGCGAAGAGCGCGTGCAGGCTGCGGCGGACCTCGGCTGCATCGGCCTCAACGGCGAAGCCACGCGTGAAGAGCTGTTGCGGGTCGCGGGCGCTGAGCGCGCCCGGGCGGCAATCCTGGCCCTGGGCCGGGACGATTCGACCGTCCTCGCGATCCTCACGCTGCGCAGCCTCAGCCGGAGCCTGCGCGTCATCGCCACGGTGCAGGAGGCCGAGAACCAGAAGCTGGTGCGACAGAGCGGTGCCGATGCCATTGTCGCGCCCTACCAGGTCGGCGGCTTCCTGCTGGCCGATGCGGTCACGAGCCTGAGTTCCATTGACCTGCTGACCGACCTGCTGTCCTGCGAGGGGGACATGTCCATCACGGAGCGACCGGCCGCCACCGACGAGGTGAACAGGCCCGTCCGGGAGATCAGGGACAAGCTGGTGCTCGCCATACGCCGGGATGGTGCGACCCTGCGTTTCTGGGAAGATGCGGCAATCAGGGTGCAGGCGGGCGATATCCTGATCGCCATCAGCCACAACGCAAGGCCCGGCGTGCAAGCAGTTGATCGCCGGTCACCGGCCTGCTGAAGAAATAACCCTGCGCATAGCGGCAGCCCACGGACTGCAGGATCGCAACCTGGGCGGCGCTCTCCACGCCCTCGGCGACGCTCACCATCCCCAGGTTCTCGATCAGCGTGGTGGTGGCATGAATCACCGCCAGGACATCGCGGTTCGCCGCCAGGTCGCTGACGAAGGAGCGGTCTATCTTGATCGTGTCGAACGGGTAGTCGCGCAGGCAGCCCAGCGACGATGTCCCCGTGCCAAAGTCATCCATGGCGAGACGGATGCCAATGGACCTGAGCTTCTGCATCAGTGCGTGGGACGCGGCCGGGTCTCTCATCACTTCCCGTTCGGTGACCTCGATCTGCAGACAGTGCGGTGGCAATCCGGTGCGGGAGAGCGTCTCCTCGATGCGGGCGAGCAGGCGTGTCCCCAGGCTCAGTTCTGCCCGCGACAGGTTGACGCTGATGTATTCCGGCGCGTTCGCCAGGTCTTCCTGCCGCCAGTCGACAAGCCTGCTGCAGGCCTCCTGTAGTACCCACGCCCCCAGCGTCACGATCAGGCCGGAGTCCTCCGCGATGGGAATGAACTCCGAGGGCGAGATGATCCCCAGCTCGGGATGGGTCCAGCGCAACAGGGCCTCGACCGAGACCATGCGCCCGGTCTCCAGTTCGACGATAGGCTGGTACACCAGGCTCAGCTGATCCGTGCCAAAGGCCCGGCGCAGGGCACTCTCGATGGTTACATGCCGGGTAAGGCGCGTGTGCATCGCTTCGTTGAAGATTACCGAGCACGCCCGGCCTGAGCGCTTTGCCTCGTACATGGCGACGTCGGCATTGCGGATGATGGCTTCCGCGCTCTCCATGCCCTGTTCACTGCTGACAATGCCGATGCTGGCCGTCGAGTGCACATCCCGATCGCCAACCGTATATACCGGTGACAGCGAGTTCAGCAGGCGCTCGGCCAGTCGTGCGACATCCGTCGTGGCCTGGAAATCGTTGATCAGCACAACGAACTCGTCGCCGCCAAAGCGCGCCACGAGGTTGCCCTCGGCGTCATCGCTCATGGCGTCAGAGGCCCTCAGTGCGCTGCGCAGCCGTCCCGCAATCTGCCGCAGCAGATCGTCGCCGGCCTCGTGGCCCAGCGTGTCATTGATGAGCTTGAAGTGGTCGAAGTCGAGAAACAGCACGGCCAGGCGTCGCTGTCCGCCATCGCGCACCCGCTCGATGGCGCGCTGCAGGCGCTCCATGAACAGGGTGCGGTTGGCTAGACCGGTCAGCTTGTCGCAGCGGGCCGCTTCGGTCAGCTGCGTCTCCATGGCCTTGCGCTGGGAGATGTCCTGGACGATGGACCAGATGACCTCGCGTCCCAGCGCATCGGTGGTGAGCATTCCGCTGAGAAGCACCGGATAGCGGGTGCCGTCCTTGCGGATGTACTCCTTCTCATAAGGCCCGTAGCGGCCGCCTGCCGCCATTGCCTTCAGCTGCGCCTGCTCCTGCGCGGCATAATCCTCCGGCGTTACGGCCCAATAGGAGAGGGCCAGAAACTCTGCACGCGTGTAACCGGTTGGGGCCAGCAGGGCGTCGTTGACCTCCAGGAACTGACCGGTCCGGTAGTCGTTCAGGGCAATGCCTATGGGGGACAGTTCGAAGAGGCCACGGAACTTGCCTTCACTGGTGGTCAGTGCGAGTTCGGCCTCCTTGCGGGCGGTGATGTCCTGGTGAATGCCCGCCATGCGCAGCGGCGTACCCGCCGGGCCGCGTGCGATCACATTGCCGCGGGCGCTGATCCAGACCCAGTGACCGGTCCGGTGCCGCATCCGGAAGTCCACCTCGTAGACGCCGGAATGACCCTGGAAGCAGGCATCGAGATCCGCCAGAACGCCCGCCAGATCGTCCGGATGGAGATTGTCCTGCCAGATGCTCACATCCACCCGGCCCAGCTGCTCGAGGCTGTAGCCGATCATTTCGGCCCAGCGCTCATTGACCACGACTTCCCCTGTGGCAATGTTCCATACCCAGGTGCCAACGCCGGTGCCATCGATCACACCGCGCAGGCGCTGGCGCTCGATGGAGAGCACATTGGCGGCCTGTTCCGCCTGCAGGGCCGCAAGCCGTACCGCACGCGCCGCAGTCAGGCCACGCAGTCGCAGGCGGTAGAAGAACAGCGTCAGGCCGAGGATGAGCATGCCCGCCGGGGCAAGGCCGAAGACGGCGATGTTGCGCGTGCGGAGCATCCGCGCGAGGTACACGCTGGCATCCACATCCACGCCGATGATGCCGATCTGGCGACCGTCGCGACCCACGATGGGCGCATAGCCGCTCATGAAGGTGCCCCACTTGTCGCTGTAGGGCTCCTCGGTGGTGCTGACAACGCCGGTTTCCGTGGCGCTCCCGAGGGCGGCCAGCAGTGCCGGGTCAACGTCCTCATAGATCTCCCAGACCCCGGACTGATCCTCTACGCCATCGCCGTCATGGTCCCCGGGGTCGGCGGCGTCCAGCACGAAGCGCACCGCCGTGCCATCGCCCACCACCGTGTAGATATAGCGGATGTCCGGGACGGCCGTGCGCATGCGCCGCAGGGGGGCGACGGCCAGCTGGTACTGCGGCCCATTCAGCTGACCGGGATTCCGGATGGCCTCGTGCAGTTCCGGGTCCACCTGCTCAGCCGCGGCCAGGGCCAGGCCCGTCAGGTAATGTCTGTAGTTGTCGCGAACCGTGCTTTCCGACGTGACCCACATGCCCACGACGCCCGCCGCAACTGCGGCGAGCATGCTGAGACCCACGCCCAGCGCTTCCAGGAGCGCCCTGCGACCGTCGCTGGAACCGCCGGATGCCGGCCGCCCGTCCTCTGGCGGGAGGTGTGCTGCCTGCCCGGCCTTCATTCGCCCGATGCTCTCACTGCGGTAGGCCGCCCACGCCTGATCCACCTGTTCAGCTGCCACCATATCGGCCGGAGCAGCCCGGCGCTGTGACCGATGGCCGCGTTTTCTTCGGGTCCTGTGATAGGTTTCACACCCGCGGGGAACCGCCGCCCGCGGCACACGGTAAGGCCATGACTTCTCCGCCGTTTCAGTCTCTGCAATTCAGCCCGGGGGACATCCTCGAGGCGGCCCGCACCCTTGGCGTGCTGCACGGAAACCCGCAGGCCGCACCTGCCGTGCTGGCGGCCCTGTGCGCCGAGGGCGTCAGTGCCGCCGAGGTGGCTGCGATCATCCGTAACGAGCCGGGGCTTGCCGCCCGGGTCCTGCGCGTGGCCAATTCCGCGTTCTATGGCCTGTCCCGGTCAGTCAGCACGATCGAACGCGCCGTGGTGGTGCTGGGCCTGGATTCGGTTCGGGGCGTGGCCGCGACCGCGTGCCTCGACCGGACACTGGTGCGCACTGCCGACAGCTCTCCCGTCGATATGGACAGGATCCTGCGCCACAGCATCGCCACCGCCGCAGGAGCCGAGGCGGTGGCGAGAGTCAGGCACCGGGCGCTGGCGGCGGACGCCTTCATCGCAGGCCTGCTGCACGACTTCGGCGTTGTCCTGCAGCTGCGCCTCAATCCCCGCGGAATGGCCGACATGATTTCGCTCGTGGGCCAGCCGGACGTGGACCTGCGTACTCTGGAGAAGGAGCACGTGGGCATCGGCCATGAGGCCTGCGCTGAAGTGGTTTTCGAGACCTGGAAACTGCCCGCCGGTCTGGTGGCCGCCGTCGCCCATCATCATGACCCGGCCGGCGCGGTGCCCGGCGACCGGGTGCTGGCTGCCGCCATTTATCTCGGCAATGAACTCAGCGGCGACTGTGGAATGGCCTCGCCCTGCGAGCCGGTGGCCGGCGGCCGGCTGGAGGAGGTGCTGGCGCTGACTGGACTGTCGGCCGGCGAATACGCAGCTATCCGGGACGCGCTGCCGGCGCGGGTAAAGGAGCTTGGGCTCGCCCTCTCATAGTTCAGCCCTGCGGCAGGCACAACGCCACGGCGAGGCCGCCAGCGGGCAGGTTTTGTGCGGCCATGCTGCCTCCGTGAAGCGCAACGGCGCGTGCGGCAATGGCGAGCCCCAGGCCTGCGCCCCGGCTGCGACTGGCGGGCGACTGATAAAAGGGTTCGAACAGGCGCGGCAATTCGGTGTCCGTCACGCCCGGGCCGTCGTCGGTAACCGTAATGACGACCTGTCGGTTGCTGTCTGTCGTGACGCCCACCCGCACGAGCCTGATCGCATGAACCAGCGCGTTGCGGACCACATTTTCCACGGCGCTGCGGAGCAGGCGTTCGTCCCCCTCGACGGCAGTCGCATGAGCGTCATCCAGTACCACCTGCGTGCCGCGGGCCTGACCCTCGAAATTGGCGTCATCGACGATGTCGTGCAGCAGTTCGGCCAGGTCCACCGGGCCGCGCGTCACGCCGCTCTGCACCTGAAGCCGGGAGAAGGACAGGATCTGGCCGATCAGGCTGTCCAGGCGTTCCGTTTCCCGCTGGATCCGGTCCAGGTCGGGATCCGGCGCGTCCCCGCGTCGCTGCCGGATGAGCCCGACAGCAGTCTGCAGGCGGGTCAGCGGTGATCGAAGCTCGTGAGACACGTCGCGCAGCAGGCGCTGCTGGGAGCCGACGAGCTCCTGCAGTCGTTCGACCATATGGTCGAAGTCGCGGGCCAGCGCCCCGAGTTCATCGCCCCGGGCCGCAACGGCTGGCAGCACCCGCACGTTCAGGTCCCCACCGGCCAGTTGCTGGCCGGCCCTGCGCAGAGCCCGAATCGGCCGGGTCAGGTAGCGCGCGAGCAGGAAGCAGATTCCGCCGCTGATCAGCAGGGCCACGATAAAGAAGTTCCGCCTGAACTCCGCGTTGATCAGCCAGCGTGCGCCCCGAATCTCCCGCAGCGGAACGAACAGCAGATAGCGCTCGCCGGAAGACGCCTGCAGCACCCGGACCGGCATCCGGCGGTGGGGCCCCGGGCCGCCCTCCGCCAGGCGCCGCAGCGACTCCACCATGCGGGGCGGTCCCGGCGGCAGGGGACGGTCCAGCAGCTCCCGGTCGTTGGGGCCGATGACCAGCAGCAGGGGCTCCGGTCGTTCACGGATCTCGGTGGCCAGCCAGAGGCGCAGCCCCGGAACGCCGTCTGCGGTCAGGACCTGCTGGGCCTGGGCGGCCAGGGCATCCAGCGAGGAGCGCAGGGTGGCGACCCGCTCCCGATCCACCTCGGCCCGGCTGGAGCTGCGATTGACGGCCACCGTGACCGCCAGGGTGAGGGCAATCACCAGCCAGAATCCCAGGAAGATGCGCAGGTAGAGCCGGGTCACGGGCTGCTCACCAGCACAAAGCCGCGGCCCCGGATGGTGCGAATCAATGGCGAACCATCGGGCCCCGGCCCGAGCTTGCGGCGCAGATTGCTGACGTGGGTGTCGAGGCTGCGGTCGAAAGGCGTCAGCCGCCGGCCCAGCACCTGTTCCGACAGGGTATCCCGGGTGACCACGTTGCCCGCGGCGCGGAGCAGCAGCTCGGCGATGGCGAACTCGGTGGACGTCAGGGCCAGCGGCGCGTCTCCCCGTCGCAGCGTGCGGGCGCCAGCATCCAGCGTCAGGTCACCGGCCACCAGGTGCCGACCCGCGCTACCGTCCGTCCCGCCGCCCGCCCGGCGCAGGATGGCCCGCAGGCGGGCACTCAGCTCGCGGGGGTTGAAGGGCTTCGGCAGATAGTCGTCTGCTCCCAGTTCCAGCCCCACGATGCGATCCACGTCATCCCCGCGCGCGGTCAGCATCAGGATCGGTACCCGCGAGAAGGTGCGGATCCGGCGCAACACCTCAAAGCCGTCGAGGCCCGGCAGGGTGATGTCCAGCACGACGATGCCGGCTGCGCCGTGGCGAGCCGCAGCGACCCCGGCCTCGCCGTCATGCACGGCATCTACGCCATAGCCGTCCGCGCCCAGGTACTCCGCCAGCATCTGGCAGAGCTCCCGGTCGTCGTCGATCAGCAGCACCTGGTCTCTGGGGGCAGTCATGGGACGTCAGCGTTTCCGGTGGCGGCGCTGCGGGGCATTCCACGGCAATCAGGGCTCTGCTACAAGGCAGGTTCGCAATTCTTTGCAATTCTCTTGCCGGTGCTGACAGGCGGGCTTTTCCCGGCGCAGTAGGCTTGACCCTGACATCGGGCGCAACGCGGGACATCCTCCCGCTGAATGGAGCAACAGATCATGCGTGGCAACAAGTTGGCGAAGATGATGACGGCAGCCTCACTGGCGGGTGCGCTGGGACTGTGGTCCACCGCTCCGCTGCTGGCCGGTGATCCCGGCATGCGGGGTGCGGACCGGCCAGCCGGTATGCACGGCGGCTACCGTCATGGTGGCGGAGGTTTCATGGGCGGAGGCTTCGGGGGCATGAGTGCGCTGCGCGACCTTGACCTCAGCGACGAGCAGCGGGCCCAGGTGCGCAGCATCATGCAGAACAGCTGGCAGCAGGGCGCTGCCCGCCGGCAGGAGCTGCAAAGCCTGCGGCAGGAACTGGAGACCACGGTGCTCAAGAACGGCTTCAACGAGGCTGAAGTCCGGGCGCTGATCACGGCGCGCACGCCGCTGATGACGGATCAGATGGTGGACATGGTGCGCACCATGGCCGAGGTCCGCGCCGTGCTGACCCCGGAGCAGCAGCAGGCCTTCGACGCAAAACGGGCGGAGCGCAAGGCCAGGCGCCACAAGCGTGACGGCCGGAAGGGAGTCGGGACCGGTACCTGAGGGCGGACTGGCGGTGCCGCCGCGGATCACGAGGCAGGCCTCTTGCCGGAGCGGGTGGTACTGCCGCGGATCACGGGCTGACCCTCTTGCTGCTGGCACGGAGTACCGCGCTATATCGCTGCAAGAGGAACGCCCGTGCTCCGCTGACCTCACCGCGAGCCCTGTATCCCCTTAATCCGCCTTCATCCCCCGTTAAGGGTCCCCGAACTCAAGCTCCCTCCCGGGGCACCCCTGGCGGGATTTGACCGGTTTGGTCATATACTCCGTCCCGGGTAGCTGTTTCTCAGCCAGATCAACGTTTAGGGAGACAATCATGTTTGAATTTAATAAGAAAGGTGCCGGACAGGCGCCCGAACAGGCCACCGGACCCGTGCGCCAGCCGACTGCCCCGCCACCGCCGTCAGACACCCGTCCCGTTGCCCCCCCTTCCCCGACGCCAGCGCCGCAGGCCGCTGCCACCACCGCCCGGCGCAGCACGGCAGTGATCGGCCCTTCCATCCAGATCGACGGCAACCTGCGCGGTGCCGAAGACCTCTACATCGAAGGCGAAGTGAGCGGGACGATCCATCTGGAGAGCAACAGCCTCACGATCGGCAGCCAGGGCAAGGTCAAAGCCAATGTCTTCGCGCACACCGTGTACGTGGACGGCTGGATGGAGGGCGACCTCTGCGGTGCGGAGCAGGTCATCGTCCGGCGCAACGCGCAGGTGCGCGGCAACATCACTTCGCCGCGCGTGACACTCGAGGATGGCGCGTCCTTCAAGGGCTCGATAGAGATGGATGCGGAGGCCGTCAAGTCGGCCATCGGCCCGGCTGCCACGCGCAGCATGGGCTCGAACCCACCACAGCCGGCCGCCGCCAGCCCGGCGTCCCGACCGGCAATTGCCGCCGCACAAGCCACCGCCCAGAACCGCTGAGCGCGGCGCAACCAGAGTCCTCGCGCCCGTGTCCCTGGCGGTGTCCAGCCGACGCCCCACCGCGGCCGTAGAACCGGCCGCGGTGAATGCGCCCCTGTTCCGCGGGCTCGTCGAGAGCCTGCGGGATGACCGGCGGGCCGTGATCCTCGACCTGGGGCCGGCCTGTTCAGCGACGGTGGCATTGCTGACGCCGTTCCGCTGCCGGCTCGACATTGCGGATGTGGCCGACGGTCTGGATGCGCTGGATGCCGAGACGGAGCGTGCGGCGATGGACCACCGGATTGCGGGGCTCCTGCCGCCCGTACGCCAGGAGCCGGCCGACATCGTGCTGTGCTGGGATCTGCTCAACTACCTGCGCAAGCCGGCCCTGACGGCGCTGATGGATGCGGTCGCCGCACGGGCACGGCCGGGCGCCCGGGTGCATTTTCTGGTTGCTTACGCGACGCCCCGGATGCCGGGCCGGCCGAGCCGCTTTGCTCCCCAGCCGGACGGCAGGCTGCTCACCAGCATTGTGACCGCCGAGGAGCGGGACGCGCCCCGCTATACGCCCGAGGACCTGGGTCGCTGCCTGCGGGGGTACCGGGTGGAAGGCGCCATGCTCCTGCGCAACGGCATGCAGGAATTCGTCTACCGTCTCTAGCGTCTGCCTAGAGGGGTGACCATTCCACGATGCCCGTCCAGGCGGTGATCAATACCAGGCTGCCAAACACCAGGCGGTACCAGGCAAAGGCCGTGAAATCGTGGGAGACGATGTAGCGGATCAGCCAGCGGATACAGAGAAACGCCGAGATGAAAGAGGCCACCAGGCCCACGCTGAACGGCGCCACGTCGTCCAGGCTGAACAGTTCGCGGTTCCTGAAGGCGTCGTAAGCGCCCGCGGCCATCAGGGTGGGCACGGCCAGGAAGAACGAGAACTCGGCCGCCGCCCGACGGGACAGGCCGAACAGCAGCCCACCGATGATCGTCGCGCCAGACCGGGAGGTCCCGGGGATCAGGGCCACGCACTGGGCAAAACCGACCAGCAGGGCGTCTCTCCAGCGCATGTCGTCCACGCTCTGTACGCGGACGGTGTGCTGGCGGCGTTCGGCCCAGAAAATCACGAAGCCGCCCACGATGAGGGCAATGGCGACCGGGATGGGGCTGAAGAGTCTTGCCTTGATCAGGTCGCCGAACAGCAGCCCCATGAACGCGGCGGGCAGGAAAGCGACCAGCAGGTTGAGCACGAAGCGCCGCGCCGCCGGCTCGGAAGCCAGGCCGGCGATTACCCCCAGGAAGCGGGCACGGTACTCCCAGAGGACGGCCAGCATGGCGCCCGTCTGTATCACGATCTCGAAAACCCCGCCCTTGCGGTCGTCAAAGTCGAGCAGATCGCCCACGAGGATCAGGTGGCCCGTCGACGAAATGGGCAAAAACTCGGTGAGGCCCTCGACGATCCCCATGATCAGGGCCTTGAACAGGAACAGCAAATCCATGCCGCACTATGTCCCGGCGGGGTGTCGCCGGGCAACTGCAGGAGTCACGTTCCGGGATCCTGCCGGCCGGCCGGACAGGCGCCGTACCGGAGCGGGCGCAGCATCGCGCGGGCAGGGCACTTATCCCGGCCCCTCTGGCATAGAATGAAAGCGACGCTGCGGAGGAGGTGGACCGTGCCGGGTGCAGTCGCCGTCATTCTGCTGGCCCTCGTTGGGCTGCTGTCCTCCGTGGCGCAGGCGGCGAGCGGCCCGGTTGTCACCCTGCGGGTGGCGGACATCATCGGGCCGGCCTCGGCGGATTTCATCGTCCGCGGGCTCGGCAACGCTGCCGACGATAACGCACGGCTGGTGGTCATCGAGATCGACACCCCGGGAGGCCTCGACACCTCCATGCGCCAGATCATCAAGGCGATCCTGGCCTCCCCGGTGCCGGTTGCCACCTTCGTGTCGCCGGAAGGCGCACGGGCGGCCAGTGCGGGCACGTTCATCCTCTACGCAAGCCATATCGCGGCCATGGCGCCCGCCACCAACCTCGGGGCCGCCACGCCTGTTTCCATTGGCGGAACCCCGGGCGGCAGCGAGCCGCCGCGGCCCGGGCCGCCGGCCGCAACGCCCGACGGAGAGCCGGGCAAGGCGCCACCCGCGCAGGGCGGCGACGCCATGTCCCGCAAGGTGATGAACGACGCCATCGCCTATATCCGCAGCCTGGCCGAACTGCGTGGCCGCAATGCCGACTGGGCCGAACTGGCGGTGCGGGAGGCGGCCAGCCTTTCCGCGGAGGATGCCCGCAGGCAGGGCGTCATCGACTACATCGCCGACAGCGTTCCCGACCTGCTCCGGCAGCTCGACGGCAAGACGGTGAAGCTGCAGGTGGGCGAGGTCACGCTGGCCACGGCGGATGCGCCCGTCTCCGTCATCGAGCCGGACTGGCGCAACCGCGTGCTGAGCGTGATTGCCAATCCGCAGGTGGCCGTTGTCTTCATGATGATCGGCGTCTACGGTCTGTTCGTGGAGTTTACGAGCCCCGGGTTCGGCGTGCCCGGCGTGGCCGGCGCCATCTTCCTGCTGCTCGCCCTGTTTGCCTTCCAGCTCCTGCCCATCAACTGGGCCGGGGTTGCCCTGATGGCAGTCGGTGTCGCACTGATGCTGGCCGAGGTCTTTCTGCCGAGCTTTGGCGTACTCGGCGTGGGCGGGATCATCGCGATGATCCTTGGCGGCCTGTTCCTTTTCGACGCCGAGGTGCCGGGTTACGGCATCCCCCTGCCGCTCATCATCGGCCTGGCCCTGGCGAGCGCCCTGGTCATCATCGGCGTCGGCTCGCTGGCGGTCCGCAGCCGGTCCCGGGCCGTGGTCAGTGGCCAGGAGGAGCTGGTGGGCGCCACCGGCACCCTGATCTCGGTGGATGGCGATGACGCCTATGCGCGCATCCATGGCGAATCCTGGCGGGTGCGTGCCGCGGCGCCACTGCGGTCCGGCGACAAGATTCGCGTTCGCCGGGTCGACGGGCTGACGCTGGACGTGGACCCGCTGTGATCCTGTTTTAGCCCTGCAATCCGGAGCCAGTCATGTTCGATGCATTCTTCAGTTTCGTGCCGGCAGTCTTCCTGCTGCTGGTCATCGCCGCCTCTTCAATCAGGATCCTCCGGGAGTACGAGCGTGGCGTGGTCTTCATGCTGGGCCGGTTCTGGAAGGTCAAGGGGCCCGGGCTCGTGATCGTGATTCCCGCCGTCCAGCAGCTCGTGCGCGTGGACCTGCGCATCGTCACCATGGACGTGCCCAGCCAGGACGTGATCTCGAAGGACAACGTGTCGGTCAAGGTGAACGCCGTGGTCTACTTCCGGGTGGTGGATCCCCAGAAGGCGATCATCCAGGTCGAGGACTATCTGATGGCCACCAGCCAGCTGGCACAGACCACGCTCCGGGCCGTGCTCGGAAAGCACGACCTGGACGAAATGCTGTCCGAACGGGAAAAACTGAACCTGGATGTGCAGAAGATCCTGGACGCCCAGACCGACGCCTGGGGCATCAAGGTGGCCAATGTGGAGATCAAGCACATCGACCTCAACGAGAACATGATCCGCGCCATTGCCCGGCAGGCCGAAGCGGAGCGCGAGCGGCGCGCGAAGATCATTCACGCCGAGGGCGAGAAGCAGGCTGCCGTGGCCCTGATCGAGGCCGCCGAAATGCTGTCCCGCGAGCCGGCGGCCATGCAGCTGCGTTACCTGCAGACGCTGACCCAGGTGGCCAGCGACCGCACCTCGACCATCGTCTTCCCTGTGCCGAGCGAGATCCTGAAGGCTCTGGTCCCGAACGGGGGCGGGGGGTTGCCCCCACGCTGACTGCTGCATCGGGAAGTGACGTCAGTCCACCTTGTTCTGGGTGAGGAACATGGCCTTGTCCAGCGATGCGAAGAAATCCTGGTAGGTGCGGGCGTCGCTGACGTTCTCCTCGCCGATACGGGCATTGGCCCGCACTGAAATCTGCTTCGCACCCTTGTCCTGGACCGTCACGGTCATGCGCATGGTGTACCTGTCGAGCCGGGTTGCCGTGACCGTGCCCAGGTCCACGTCCGCGTTGTCGATGACGAAGCCCAGGTCCTGGAGGGTCGCAATGACCGAGCGCATGGTCATGGGCTTGTCGAGGGTGTCGTATACGCGGGTCTGGGTTACCCGGGTCTCCAGCTGGCTGGCTGTACCGGAGCCGGTTACATCGGGAGGGGCTGGTGTGACGCACCCGCTCAAGACCAGGACCAGCAAGCTTGCGCACGTTTTTCTCATTGTTGATTGACCTGCAGGAAGATGGACTGGGAGAGCTTGTCGAAGATCCTCTGGTAGGTTTCCGCGTCGACCACCGCCTCTGACAGGGTAACCTTCTCCTGCTTGTTGTAGACCACCCGCTGTATGGTGATGCGCGCGATGAAGCTGCCCTGTTTGGCCAGACTGGGCAGTACCACCAGGGTTACTGCGATCTTCTGTTTGTCGCTGGCATTCGCCATTGCGTTGCACTGCGTACCCCCGGCCGCACAGAGGAGGTCCAGCAGGAACAGCTGGGCCTTCTCGGAACTCGAGTCGGCGTCGGACACCTTGGAGGCACTCAGCACTCCCAGCGGCCTCTCGATCCTGTCGAGGTTGTACTCCATGTCCTGCAGGACAGCCACGGAGGCGGCCAGGATCGTGGCCTCGGACGGGACGTCATAAGAACGGCTCTGGATATTCCGGATCTCGACGGTGGTCTCCGGCAGGCGCAGGGCGCTTTCGGGGATCGCGGGCGTGGTCGCGCAGCCCGTCAGCGCCACCAGCGTAGCGACCAGGATCCCGATTCTGGCCCCGGTGGAGCCAGGCCGGCTCGCCCGGTGGATGCGGTGCGAGGGCCAGGGGAACATCAGAAGCTGGATTGGCGGTACGAGAAGTCCCGGACCTGATTACTGGCATCGAACTTGATGACGACCGTCAGCGTCTTCTGGGACGATGCCGAAGCCCCAGCGCTCTTGCTGCCCGCGCCCAGTCCGCCACCGGAGCTGCCGAACAGGAGGCCCACGATCGTGCCGCTGCTCCGGGAGTAGGCCACCTCGGTGGAAATCTTGTCGTAGATCCAGGTTTCCATCCGGTTCTCGTCGGTGGTCACGATGTTGGGCGAACCGAGTATTTCCGCCACCTGGGCGCCCGACATGCCCATCCTGATTTCCTTCTGGACGGTGCCAACGGTGAGCCTCGCGCCTTCATCGTCCCGCACCTCGTCCCGGTGCTGGCCGGCGGTGCAGGCTCCCGTGATGGCAACGACTGCGAAGAGCAGGCCGGAACGGAGAGTCGGAATCATGCTGGTTTCTCCTCGGAACTGGATGGCCCGTTACCGGCCACACCTCAAACATACACCAAACAGCAGCCGTGTCGGTCAGGGGCGCAGTGCCAGGACGAAGTCACTCTCGTAATCATGGGACTCGCTGTGGACCCGTGCTCGAGCACCGGTGCAGGCTCTCCTCGCCAGCGACGGCCCCCGGGTGGCCAGCCCCTGATCATGGCGCCGGCTCCAGCAGCCGGGCAATGAGCCGGGTCCAGGGCAGGAAGAACGCGGCGATCGCGAGGTTGAAGATCAGGTGGGCCAGGGCCACGGCAATGTCCGTTGATTCAGCCTGCGTCGCTACCCAGTCGGCGAAGGGCCGTATGAAGGGCGCAAAGGCCAGTACGCCGGCGGCATTGAAGCCCAGGTTGGCAAGGGCTGTCCGTCTGGCCGTCGTGCCGAGGGGAATGCTCGCGATCAGGCCGGTCACCGTGGTGCCTGCATTCGCCCCGACGACGATGGCCACGGCGCCGGTGAGATCGAGAACGCCCGCCTGGACCAGCAGAATCACGAGGCCGGACACCACGCTGGAAGACTGCACGAGCAGGGCCGCCAGCGCGCCGGCGAGCAGGCCGAGCCAGGGCGTCGACGCCAGCGCCAGCCACGCCGTGAGCGCGGGATCCTGCTTCACCGGTTCCAGCGCCGTGCCAATCAGGTCCAGCGAAAACAGAATCAGCCCGAAGTAGAAGATGCTCTTGCCCACGATGCGGCTGGTCCGGGGCAGGATCGAGAGCAGCGCCCCCAGCACGATGGCGAGCGCCCCGAGCCCGGTGACCTTGGCGCTGACCAGGAAGGCCGTGGCCGTGGTGCCCACGTTGGCGCCGAGAAATACGGCCAGGCTGCCCGCGAGGCTCAGCACCCGCGCGTCCACCAGGGCCACCGCAATGGCCGAGACGGCGCTGGATGACTGCACCAGCGCGGTGAACGCGGCGCCCATGGCAAAGCCCAGCAGGCGAAAGCGGGTGGCGGCCGTCATCCAGCCGCGCAGCGTGTCGCGGCCCAGCACCTGGAGTTCCGCGGAGAAGCTCTGCAGGCCGAAGAGAAAGAGCACGACGGCCGCGAGGATCGAGATGCCGGTCTGCAGGGCGCTCATGGTGGCCTATCCTGCCCGAAAACCGGTTTCGGCGGCTCGCCCGGCCGCTGGCATCAGGCGTCGCGGGGCGTTCTCCGCCGGATTTCGGCGAGTTCCCCGCGCAGTTCACGCAGTTCCTTGAGGATCAGGCCCCGCTCGTCGTGGGCCAGGCGCTCGTCGGCCGCCCGCTCCGCGTCGTGCTCGGCCTGCATGGCACTGACCACCACGCCGATGAAGAGGTTCAGCATCATGAAGGTGGCGATGAGGATAAAGGGCACGAAGAAGGCCCAGGCCCAGGGATAGACGGCCATCACGGGGCGGACGATGCCCATGGACCAGCTCTCGAGCGTCATGATCTGGAACAGGGAGTAGATGCTGGCCGCCACCGAACCGAACCACTGCGGGAATGACGGGCCGAAGAGCTTCGTCGCCATGACCGCAGCCACGTAGAAGATGAGCGCCATCAGGGCGACCACCGAGCTGATCCCGGGGATGGCCGTCAGCAGTCCCTGGACCACGGCGCGCATGCGGGGAACGGCTGAAACGAGCCGCAGCGCCCGCAGTACCCGCAGGGCCCGGAGCACCGCAAAGCCTTCGCCGGCGGGGACCAGCGCGACGCCCACCACGAAAAAATCAAAGACGTTCCAGGGATCCCGGAAGAAGCGCAGGCCGTGGGCCGCCAGGCGCAGCGTCACCTCCACGGTGAAGATCGCGAGTGCGATGCGGTCCAGCCACAGGATCAGCGTACCGGCCCGTTCCATGGCGGCGGGCCAGGTTTCGAGGCCGAGGGTGATGGCATTGAGGACGATCACGGCCAGCACGAAACGCTGGAAGCGGCGGTTCTCGACGTAGGGCAGCAGGGCCGGGATCATGGTGTGATGCTCAATCCGTTCATGCGGTCCACAGCGCCGGCCGCAGGTCGCCTACCCATTCGGGATCATGGCCCTGGCCTGCGCGGTCGGCCAGGTCGGAAGGCGTTGGATTCACGTTGAGGTACCAGATGCCCGCCCGGCCGGCCGGGGTGGACAGCGGCGTCTCGAGTTCGGCCAGGATCTCCGCCAGGGTCAGCCGGGCCGCGTACACCTGGAAGCCCCGCAGGATGCCGTTCCACACCTCGTTCCCGGGCGCCCAGGGGGCGTCGCCAAAGGTCAGCGCCGGCACCGGTGGCAGCGCCTCGCCCCAGTCCGGCGGGGAATGCCGCACGACCCGGTGTAAATCGTCCGTCCGGGGCAGGTCCCAGTAGAACTCGTGATGCTTGCCCCGGGCGGAAGCCCAGGTGCGGAAGGCCTGCGCATACCAGCGGTCGTAGACCACCCGGCCATTCCGGTAGTCCTCCTCTTCCACCGATATCTCCCAGTAATGCCGGCTGCCGCGGGGCGGTGGATCGGGATACGGGTGGGCGCCGTAGTAGGTGTGGGTATCGTGATTGCCCGCCGAGTAGAAGGTGCGCAGGTCCCCCAGGCCATCGTCGTTGCCCCAGAAGAACGCGGTGTAATAGCCGTCCTGCTGGCGCGGCCAGGCCCGCCACAGGTAGGTGGCCGGGTAGGGCGGCAGCGGCTGCCAGAAACGGAAGCGGAGCGTGGTCGGCACCGCGCGGGAACCGGGAAAATCGAGGCCGGTGGCGCCCGCCGGCGGCTCGAACATTTGCGGACCCGGCGGGGCGCAACCGGGCAGGCTGCCGCCCGCCAGCGCGAGGCCGCCGGCCAGCGCGCCCGTGTGCTTCAGGCAGGCGCGGCGGCTCAGCCGGAGTCCGGGCCTGGTCTGGGGGTGACGGCCGGCTTGCATCGTCAGGCCGGATCAGCGGCAGTTGTAGTCGCGCCAGATGGCAATCTGGCCATTCCGCACGATGAACATGCCCACGAGTCGCGGGTGATTGTCGTACCTGCTGTCCTGGGCATAAAAGTGATCAATGCGCTCGTTGATCACCATCGGGCCCATGGCGTGGGAGCGCAGGATTTCCCAGTCCACCGATTTCAGCTTCGTGAGGAAGGGGCCCATCTGCCGGATGAATTCATCGCGGCTCGTGATCACCGGGCCGCCTTCCCAGACCATGTATTCGAAGGGTTCGGTGAAGTAGCCGGCGAGGAGGCCGGCATCCTGCCGGGACCAGTCCCGGCAGAAGCGCGTCACGAGTTCTTCATTGTCCTTCTCGGTGTCGGTCATCGGTATCCGTCGGCAGCTGAACCCGCCTCAGAATACCTCGACTGACGGAATGGGGATCACAAACTTGCCGCCCCAGGCGCGGATCTCCGCGGTGTTGCGGGCAATCTCGTCCTTCAGGTTCCAGGGCAGGATCAGCACGTAGTCCGGCCGCGCCGACAGGATGGCCTCCGGGGCCAGGATCGGAATCCGCGTGCCCGGCGTCCAGGTGCCCTGCTTGGCCGGGTTGCGGTCTACCGTGAACTCCAGGAAGTCGGTGCCGATGCCGCAGTAGTTGAGCAGCGTGTTGCCCTTGCCCGGGGCCCCGTAGCCGGCCACCCGCCTGCCCTGTTCCCGGGCCTCGATGAGGAAGCGCAGGAGGCCCCGCTTCGTGGCGTGGACCCGCGCCTCGAAGCGGTCGTAGAGGGCGAGGTCCTCGACGCCTTCCCGCTGCTCCGTGGCAAGCAGGCTGGCAACCGCCTCCGTCACCGCGCGCTGGCCCGTCGCCTCGTGCTGCACGTAGACCCGCAGCGAGCCCCCGTGGGTAGGCAGTTCCTCGACGTTGAACACCGTGAGGCCGTGTGCCGCGAAAACCCTGCGGATCGTCGTGAAGGAGAAGTACGAGAAGTGCTCGTGATAGATGGTGTCGAACTGGTTGTGCTCGATGAGCCGCATCAGGTGCGGAAACTCGAAGGTGCCGTGGCCGCCGGGTCCGAGCAGCGTGGCAATGCCCCGGACGAAATCGTTGAGGTCGGGCACATGCGCCAGCACGTTGTTGCCGAGCACGAGGTCGGCCGGGCCATGCTCGGCGCGCAGCCGTTCCGCGGTCCGGGTGCCGAAGAACTCGATGGTGGTGGGAACGCCCCGGGCAATGGCGGCCTGTGCGGTCCCGGCGGTCGGTTCCACGCCGAGGCAGCGCACGCCCCGGGCACGGAAGTGCTGGAGCAGGTAGCCGTCATTGCTGGCCAGTTCCACCACGAAAGACGTGGTGCCGACGCCGTACTCCGTGCCCATCTTCTCCGTATAGCGCCGGGCATGCTCGACCCAGGAGTCCGAATAGCTGGAGAAGTAGGGGTACTCGCTGCTGAAGATCACGTCCGGCGAGACGTACTCGTCCAGCTGCACCAGGAAGCAGGCGGTGCAGAGCCGGACGTGCAGCGGGTAGAAGTTCTCGCCGCGGTTCAGATCCTCCGGACGGATCTGCGTCTGGCACAGCGGGGACATTCCGAGATCCACGAAGGTGCGGGTCAGGGGGGCCTTGCAGAAACGGCAGGTGCTGGCGGCCGCTGAAGTCATGGGAGGTCTCCGTTGTTCCGGGTCACGGTGCAGGGGGCGATCAGGTGGCGGCAGAGCGCGGCCCGCCGCTCTTCTCGTCGGCGACCCGCCGCAGCCAGATTTCCCGCCAGTAGGTATTGGAGGCCCGGGGGCAGCCGAGCCGCATGGCGGTGCACTCGGCCCGGCAATAGACGTCCTCGAGCTGTATGCAGGGGTTCTTCATCTCCATCATCTTGCCGGTCTGCTCGTTGATCAGGCGGCTGACCCGCATCTGTACCCGGTAACGCTTGCCGGAGTACTTGAGCATCTCCATGTCGTAGCGCATGCCACGGTTGAAGCCGTTGCGGGTGATGGTCGCAATGATTTCATCGCCGGACCTTACCTCCACCAGTTCGCCGGGCTGAAGGTCGAGGATCTCGGTCGGGGTGGGCTTGCCGTCCGGGATCGCGCCGACCGACACGGGAAAGGGCTGGCCCCCGCGCAGGCGCTGGAAGGCGTTGTAGAAGCCGACCAGGGCGCGGTAGCCGATGCCGAGGCTCACGAGCTTGTAGTAGCCGGCAAAGACCAGCAGCCTGAACATGTGCCAGGCGCTGTGATTGCCGCTGGTCACATCCCGGATGTACTGGCGGAAATCCCACCAGTGCAGCAACTCGGTCGCCTCGTACAGGGCGGTGGTCTGGCACACGAAGCTCGGGTCCGGGCTGTCCTCGTCACCGGGCGCCCTCGCGCGGCGATTGACCAGCTCTTCGGTGCAGACTCCGGCCGGGGTCGCCGGCTCGCGGCTGTTGTCGTCGGCCCGCCGCAGCCAGTCGTCCTTCCAGAAGAACACGCAGTCCGCCTGGCAGCCACCGTGCAGTGCGCCATCGCAGCGGCCCTGCTCTAGGTGCACCGCCCGCGTCATGCTCCGGCCACCGGTCTTGTTGATGGTGTCGCAGGTCTTGTGGGCCACCGCGGCCACGCGCATGCGCTGGCCGCAGTGCGCAAACATCTCCGGCTGGAAGGGCAGATTGTCCAGCCGGGCGCGCTCATCCAGGGTGGCGAGGATTTCTTCCTTTGAGCGCACCACGACCCAATCACCGGCCCGCAGGTGCAGTGGCGGTCGCCGCCTGTAGGTCCTGACGCCGGTGTCTGTCATCCCTGCCATCCTTGATTCCTGCCGGTCCGGGGTTGATGCCCGCCGTCTAGCCGGCGCTGGCCGCCTTGCGGGCGGCCAGACGGCTGGTCACCTGCTCGAGCAGCACGCGCTCGCCGCCGGGTGGCCGCCCACCGGCGAACCAGAGGCCGATGAGCGCCAGGCCGTAGGTCAGCATGCCTAGCACCACGCCGCCGGCAAGCACGATTCCCGCGCTGGCCGTGCTCATGGCCGTATCGTAGTCCGGCAGCGCAAAACGGACTGCGAGAATCATCACGATAGCCGCCAGCACCGGCCGGATCACGACCTCGAGGAAGCGCCGCATCGGGATCCCGACGAAATGACGGAGCTGGTACAGGTAGATCGGGGTTGAGAGCACGCAGGCGGCCAGCGCCGACCAGGCGGCCCCGAGCGCCCCGAAGCGGGGCACCAGCAGCAGCATGCCGACCAGGAGCAGGCCGACGAAGTAGGCGTTGGTGCGCATCACGGCCGCCGGGTGCCCGCTGGCAATCAGCAGCGTGACGATGTTGCCGTGGAAGACCAGCAGCGCGCTGTTGAGGCTGAGGATCTCCATCAGCGGCACGCCGCCCAGCCACTTCTGCCCGAGCAGTACGGGGACCAGGAAGGGCGCTACGGCAAACATGCCCGCCCCGACCGGGATGGCGATGACCGCGAGTACCCCTGCCACGTTTGCGAAGGTTATCCGAACCTGTACGGGATCGTCCTTGAGCTTCGCATAGCCCGGCAGCAGGGCCCGGTTGATGGGCGCGCCGATCTCGTTGGTCGGCAGGTTCGAGAACTCGTAGCTCACGTTGTACAGGCCGAGGGCAGCCGGCCCGTTCAGGCGGCCGATCACGAAGTCCGAGGAGCGTTCCTTGAGGAAGCCCACCACGTTGTTCAGCAGCAGCCACCGGGAGAAATTCATCAGCGAGCGGATTTCGCTGAAGGACACGCGGGGCCGGAAGGGGTGAGCCCAGTAACTGACGAGCGTGCCGCCCAGCTTGGAGGCGAGGATGCCCGCCACCAGGGCCCAGTACGAGCGCAGCCAGAAGGCCAGCGGTACGGTGACCACGAAGCCGATCACCTTGCGGCTGACCTGAAAGAGGAACTCCTTGCGAAACTCGAGGTCCTTGCGAAAGGCCACCACCCCGATGTTCTCGAGCGAGGCGAGCAGGGGGCCGAGTGCCAGCACGCAGACCACCGGGAAGACCTCCGGGCGACCGTAGAACCCGGCGATGGGGCTTGCGAGCAGCAGCATGAACGCCGCAATGCCCGCGCCCAGCGCCACGTTGAGCGTCCACGCCGAGTGGTAGTGGTTTGGGGTGGCGCGCTGGTTCTGGATCAGTGCCACGTCAAAGCTGAAGGCGGCCAGCAACTCGCCCATGAAGATGAAGGACAGGCCCATGGCCACCACGCCGAAATCGGCCGGTGACAGCAGGCGCACGAGGATCAGGGTGCTGATGAGGCCGAGGCCCCGCTCGACCCACTTGAAAAGAATCATCCAGACGGCCCCGCGGGCCATCTTTCCCTGTGCGCTCACTGGCATTGATGTGCGTCGCGCCGGCAACTGGCTGCCGCCAGGCGCTTCATTCCGTTGATTTCCGCAGTATATGCGGAGCAAGTATAGGGATGGGTACCGGTGTTGTCTGTGAGACGCGACGCACGTTGCGGCGGCAAACGGTGCGTGGAGCCGGCCGCAGCCGGGCCCGGCAGGCGGGCTATGCGGGCGCGAGCAGGCCGGCGGCCTGCAGATCCGAGGCTGCACGGGCCACGAGGCCGAAGAACAGGCCGGAGCGCTCGGTGATGTCCAGCAGCGATGCCTCCCCATCACACTGGTTCAGCACCCAGAAGACCGCCAGCTGCGCGTCGGGCACCGCCTCATAGTACCCGCCGCCGCGCCGGTAGAGTCCCCGCGGACCCAGCTGGGGCTCGCCCTTCGGCTGCAGGTTGCGATAGCGGCCGTTGCGCTCCAGCACGTCCAGGATCCGCAGGCTGGTGAGCCAGCTGCCGGCCAGTGCCGCACCCGACACCAGGCTGAAGTCGTCGGCCGAGGTGTGCTCCTCGCTCCGGCCGCCCGGGGGTGAACGCGTGAGCCGCCCGACCGGTAGCCGGATGCCCGGTGTCGCGAACTGGCGTTCGTCGAGGCCCCAGGGTGAGTACGGCGCTTCACCGGCGTCCGGGTGGTGGCTGCGCAGGGTCACGCGGGCGGCGCGGTCGATCTCGTTGTTGCCCGCACGGCTCGCCTTGTAGAGCAGGGGACGGTCATCGCCCAGCATGCCGAGCACCAGTCCGTGGCGGATCCGGGCAAGCTGCGGCTCGTTCAGCGCCATCCAGGCAATCGACCCGATGGTGGCCGGGGCGAACAGGAAGCGATAGCTGTAGCGGGTTTCCCGGTTCCGGAGGAAGGCCGCCAGCCGGGCCGCCACGCCGATCCCCGACAGGTTGTCGTTGCAGAGGGAAGGGTGGCAGGTGTGGGTGAAGATCAGCACCTCGTCGGCGGTGCGGCCGGGATGGAGGTGCTCGGCCAGCGTGAGCGAGCCCGGTGCCAGGCGGGAACGGATCACGGCGCGGTAGCGGCCGGGCTTCAGCGCCTGCAGTACCCGGTCGGCCAGGCAGAAACCCCAGTCCTCGTGATAGTAGGACGAGCGGAAGGGCACCCGGTCCGGCCAGGCCGGCAGGCTGTGCAGGCGGGGGCGGAGTTCCTCCAGTGACAGCGTCGTGTCCACCGGCGCGCTGTAGCCCAGCACGTGCAGGTTGCTGTCGGCGAAATCCACGACGCGGCGCCCGGTCTCGTCGGCAAGCCACGCCTCACTGATGGACCATTCGGGCGGAATCGTCCAGTCGAACACCCGGGTGCCCGTCGGCACCTCGGTCAGCTGCAGCGGGATGTCCCGGTGCAGGCGGGCCAGGGTAGCCCGCAGGCCCGGGCCCGTGATGCTCCGGGGCAGCGGGTAGAGATCGCGCATCAGGCCGAGGATTGCCTCGCCCTCGGCACCGGCGGCAGCCTCCGCGTCCACCAGCAGCCTGTGGCTGTCGTCCGCCCGTTCGGACGTCGCCGCGTGTTCCAGGTCAGCCACGATGGCCGGCTGCCCGATCGCCGCGGGGGAAGGGGAAGCGCGCGGCCGTCACCAGGTCCGCCAGCAGATCCTCACGGCTCCAGCGGAACATGCGGAACACGACCCGCCACGCGCGCCACTTCTGGCGCCCGGTCAAGGGTGTGGCGCCAACGGCGCGGCACCAGCCGATGTACATCCGCCAGCTCGGAAACAGGGAGCGCCAGGTGCGTCGGGGATAGTGGTGACGCAGCCAGGCTTCCTTGTGGTCCACCTTGGTGGCGCTCATCCGCTCCGTACGCCGGTAAATGAGGCGCTCCGGCAGCAGATGTATCCGGCCGAGGAGCGCGAGGTGGCCCATCAGGACGATATCGGCGTGCGGATAGTGGTCGATCAGCCGCGTCTGCCTGAGGGCACTCTGGCGGATCAGGCCGTTCATCGCGTTGTTGAGCTGCAGGGTGGATACCAGCTGCTCGAGGCGCTGGACGGGATCAGCGCCGGTTACCTCGATGTCGTCCGCGTAATCCAGCGCATCGGACGGGTCTGTTTCATAGAGCCTTGTTGACGGGGCCGCGACCACGGCTTCCGGGTGGCGATCCAGAAAATCCACGCACACGGCCAGAAAGTCCGGCGGACACCAGTCGCTGGAGGACATCCACTTGAAGTACTCGCCCCGCGCCGCCCCCGCGACCGCCGAGTAATTGCCGTTCGCCCCGATGTTCCTCTCCTGGCGCAGAACGCGCACCCGGCTGTCCCGTGCCGCGATCGCCTCGACGATCGCGACCGTCTTGTCCGTCGAGGCATTGTCGCCGACGATCACCTCGAGATTCCTGAAGGTCTGGTTCAGGATGCCGTCGAGGGCTGCCGCGATGGTGGCTGCAGAATTGTAGGCGGGAATACCCACGCTCACCCGCGGAACACCCGGCTTCCCGGGCAGTGGCGTTGGCGGTCGGTCCATGATCATCAGCTTCGGGCCGCAGCAGCCTCAGAGGTTCCCGAGGACCAGCTTGCGGGCGTGAAAGGCCTCGGCGTGTCCGTCCGGCGCCCGGCACTCGAGGCCGCGCAGGCGGGCGAGTGCCAGAAAGGTGTCCGCGGTGAACCAGTGTTTGGAGCGCTGGCTGCCGAAGTGCCGTTCGAGATGCGCGACCTTGCGGGCGCTGTCCCGGGCGCTCAGTGGCACGTAGGCGTTGGGCAGGCCGAGGTCACCTTCGTATTTCGGGATCTCGTATTCGAGGATGGCGTGGTCCCGGAAGGTGTTCCAGGTGAGTTCCGCGGCCAGGCGGTGATCCTGGTGGCGGTCGGCGAGGTGGTGCGTGAGGATCAGGTCCGGCGACGGGTACTGCTTGAGGCTCTCGAAGAATGCCTTGACCGCCGGGTAGTCGGCGCCCAGGTAGCCGTCGCGGAATCCCCCGATGATCAGCTCCGCACTTGCGGCCCGTCGCAGCAGCGACCGGGCGCTCCGGCGAGCCTCGGTCGCGCGCGGGCCGGCTGCGCTCAGTACCACCCAGGTGACATTGAGCGGCCGTGGACCGGCGAGCCAGCGCAGGAGCGTGCCGCCGCAGCCGATTTCCAGGTCGTCGCTGTGGGCGCCGATGCACAGCAGCTGCAGTGCTGTCTTGCGGGCGAGGTCGGGAGAAAAGGTGAGCATGGCGGTCAGCGACGCCACACCATCCACGGGCAGTCGCCCCGGGCCTCGGCACGATCGAAGGTGATCTTGTCCTTGAAGGAATCCATGGCCCCCCAGAATCCCGTGTACTTGTTGCACCAGAGGGCACGCTCTGACATCAGGCGGTCGAAGGGCTTCTCCACCAGTTCCTCGCCGGGGCGCATGTAATCGAAGATTCCGCCCTTCAGGCAGAAGAACCCGCCGTTGATCCAGTAGTCCGAATCCCGGACGCTGGCCATGCTCGTCACGATGCCGTCCGCATCGCTCTGCACGGCGTGAAAGCTCTGCGAGGGACGCACCCCGATGAAGCTCGCGACGACATCGCGCCTGCGGAACTCCCGGATATGGTCGTCCAGGGGCAGGTCGCTGAGACCGTCCGAGTAGTTGGCGAGGAAGCACTCCTCGCCCTCCAGATGCCGGCGCACCTTCAGGAGCCTCTCGCCGAGGTTGGCGTGCAGGCCCGTATCGACAAATGTGATCCGCCAGTCCTGGATGTCGGCTGTCAGCGGCTCGATGCGTTTTCCGCCTTCCGACATCACGAAGTCGTTGGACATGCACTCGTTGTAGTGGAGGAAGTACTCCCGGATCAGGTCGCCCCGGTAGCCCAGGCACAGGATGAAATCCTTGTGCCCGTAGTGGGCGTAGTAGCGCATCAGGTGCCAGATGATGGGCCGGTAGCCGATGTTGACCAGCGGTTTCGGAATGGTCTCGGAAAATTCCCGCAGGCGGGTCCCGAGGCCACCGCAGAACAGCACGACTTTCATTGGGGGCCTCCCACGCCCGTGTGCCTCAACCGGCTGCCGCGGCGGGCGCGGTGCCGGGCCGTGCGATCCAGAACAGGTCGTCGTCGATCTGGCCGGTGCGTTGCAGGTACTGCAGCTGCTTCAGCCGGGTAAAGGCGCGGAAGGAAAAAGTCTCGGGCCCGAACTCGATGCGCTCGAAGAGCGCACGGAGTTCGTCCGCGCCCCGGCGTGCCGTCCACGCGCAGGAAAAGCCCGGCAGCCTGTCCTTGATCTTGTCGAAGGACACGCGATAGCTGCGGTTGTCGCCACCGGCCGGACCGGTGGTCACCTCGCAGCCCGGGAACGCCTCGGCTACGGTCGCCGCGATCTCCCGGACCCGGTAGTTCTCGCTGGTGGCACCCACGTTGAAGACCTCGCCGTTGACGGCCGCTGCCGGTGCCTCCACGGCGCAGCGCATGGCCCGGCAGATATCCTCGATGTGCACTATCGGTCGCCACGGACTGCCGTCGCTGACCATCGCGATCTTCTTGCGCGTATGCGCGAGGGCGCACAGGTCGTTCAGCACGATGTCGAAGCGCATGCGCGGCGACGGCCCATAGGCCGTTGCGTTGCGCAGGAACACGACGCTGAAGTTGCCGTTCGCCAGCGGCGTCACGTCCCTTTCAACCAGGACCTTGCACTGCGCATAGGCGGTCTGGGGATTGACCGGCGAGCGCTCGTCGAGAAATTCGCCGGAGCCCACGCCATAGACGCTGCACGAGGATGCGTAGACGAAACGGCGCACGCCGGCATCGCGGGCCGCCTTCGCGATGCGCACCGACCCCTCGTGATTGATCCTGAAAGTGATCTCGGGCCTGTTCTGTCCCAGGGGATCGTTCGACAGTTCTGCCAGGTGCACGACGGCGTCAAAGCCCTCGAAATCCTTCGGCGTGACCGTGCGGAGGTCCCTGAGGGTGGTCCGGGGCAGCACCGGCATGCCGAGCGGGTCCAGGTAAAGGCAGCCGTCCCGGTAGAAGCCCGTATCCAGGCCGGCAACCTCGTGGCCGGCCGCCGTCAGCAGGGGGGCCAGGCGCGAGCCGATATAACCTTCGGTGCCTGTGACGAGAATCTTCATGGTCATGCTGGTCTGGCTGTGCGGCGGGGATGAACCGGGCTCACAGTCTAGCTGAGACCCCCCGGACCTCGTTGTATTGTCAAACGATACACGAGCCCCGCCCCGCCCTCACCGCTCCAGTTCTCAGATTGCCGGGCCGACGGTGCCTGGCGGGGCGCGATCCCGGCACGCGGTGTGACGTCGTGCCCGTTCAGAAGCGCCACTGGACGCCGAGATTCGGCACGAAGCGCGGCCAGTAGTCCAGGTCCCGGTCGAGCCGGAATTCGCCCCCGGAGGTTTCGGTGATCGTGTAGCTCACGCAGCAGGGATTCCTGAAGGCCAGCAGGTTGGTGATCTCGACGAAGGCCTGCAGTTCGCCCCGGCCAACCGCAAAGCGGCGGCTGGCACGCACGTCTACCGAGCGGAAGGCGTCGAGGCTGGCGTCGTTGCGGGGATTGACGATCACTTCCGGGTAGGGACCGTCCGGCCCGGCCACGACCGGACCGAGGCTGAGCGTGGTTGTCGGCCAGCCCGAGTGCCAGGTGCCGGCGAGACTGAGGTCCCAGGCGCCACGGCTCCAGTTGATGCCGCCGTTCAGGGTATGCCGCTGGTCCCAGCTGCGTGCGACGGTGTCGCTGTCCACCCGCTCGGTCACCCGCGACCAGGCATAGCTCAGCCACCACTGCAGGGCGTCCTGACGCGGGTTCCGCAGCAGCAGTTCAACGCCGCGGGCCGATCCCGACGTGGGCGCGACCCCGATCCGGTCCGGTTCCAGTTCGGGCAGCAGGACGAAGGGATCCAGCAGGTTCTCGAAGCGGATGCGCAGGTTTTCGTAGTCCTTGTAATAGGCCTCGACCCGCAGGTCCAGGCCGGCACTGAACAGGTGTTCGAGGCTGAGGATCAGGTGATCGGCGCGCTGGGCCGCGCTGAAGCGGTCCCGCCCGTCCTCGACCTGCAGGTCGTTGATGGCCTGGGTCTGGTAGAAGCGCCCGAGGCTCGCCCGCAGCTGCGTGGACGGTGAGTAGTCCCAGAGCAGGTTCAGGCGCGGGCTCCACTGGTCGTCGTCGCCCGTGTCGGTATAGGTTTCGCGGTCCCAGCGGAGGCCTGCTTCGCCGGTAAGGTGCTCGCCCAGCCGACGGCGATGGGTGACGAAGGTGCCGAGCCGAATTCCGTCCGGCGCGGGCGCGAAGTCGCGGGTGGTCAGCGTCGGCGCGTTGCCCGGGAACGGGTAATCCGGGCCGGTCTCGAGGCGACTCGTGTAGTCGTAGCGCGACCGCAGCCAGGCGCCCTCGACACCGCCCAGCCACAGGGATGCCTCGCCACCCTGCTCGAGCTCGATGCGCCAGCCCGCGATGTTGGTGTCGCGCTCGTCACTGAAATCACCGGTGCGCCGCCCCGGCTCATCCACCCGGCCGGTCCGGTCGTTGTCGAGGCCCGTATAGGAGGCCATGACCCGGCCCTTCAGCTGCTCCGACCAGCGGTGCTCCAGGGTGAGCCAGAGGTAGGTGCTGTGGTCGCCCGCCCGGGCAAAGGTCGTCTCGTCGGAGTCGTTGAGCTCCAGCTGGTCGTCCGCCAGCAGCGTGCGCAGCGCGACGGTGGTGGCCGGGCTCAGGTCGTATTCGCCCTTGAGGAAGGCGTCCAGGTAGCGGGGCTCGCCCAGATTGCTCTCGGCCAGGCTCAGCACCTCGGACACGTTGCTCCGCCGCCCCGAGACCAGCCAGCGTGCCCGGCCATCGTCCGAGCTGCCCGCTGCGAGTCCGTGGGCGTGGAACAGGGACAGGCCCAGCATGTAGCCTGCTGCTGCCGGGGGCGTCACTGACGACACCTCGGTCAGGGCGCTCATGCGGTCGCCCCGGGTCGCCGGGAAGCCGCCCGAGTAGACGTTGAGATCGCCAATGATCTCCGCGTCCAGGATGCTGATGGGACTGAAGAAGCGCTTCAGGTGGAACGGCTCCTCGAGGGTCATGCCGTCCAGCACCAGCTGTGTTTCGTTTTCCTCGCCGCCCCGGATATGCGCGAGTCCCGATACGCCGTTGCTCGCGGCCCCGGGCAGGCGGTGCACGGCCCGCAGCGCCTCGTCCCCCAGCTTGGGGAGCTGGCGCAGTTCGTCATGGGTCATGAAGGTCCGGGGGCCGGGCTCGCTCTGGGCCAGCCGGTACTGGCTCGTGCTGACCACGACTTCGTCGAGCGTACCGCGCATGCCGGAACTGGCGGACTGCCCGCTGCCTGCTGCCGGGCCCGGTCGCGCGACTCCCCCGGGTGCGGCGACGATAGCCCAGGCGCTGCCGCCCACGCCGCGCAGGCGCAGGCCGTGCGGCGCGAGGATTTCCCGCACCATCGCAAGGTCGCTGGTCGCCACGGGTTCCTCGAGCACGCGCAGCGTGTCGGGGACCAGCGTGTCGTTGTAGATCAGGACGAGCCCCCGGGCCTGGACCTCCCGCAGCACGGCGGTGACCGGACGACCGGCCCGGTCCGCGGCATGGAGCGGGCCGCTGCCAATGAGGATTGCCAGCACAAGACCGGCCAGACAGGAGAGTGGCGCCCGCATGCGGCGCCAACGATACCAGCCTGACGCTTGTCCCGCCGTGCCGGTTCCGCGTGCCTCGGCAGCCCGCCTGCGGATGGGCGTCTAGCGTTCGGCCACCCGGCGCGCCGGGCCGAGGATCCTGATCTGCTGGTCGTCCACGCTGAAGGTGAGCGGCGTGGTGGCCATGACGGCATCCAGGGCGGCGTCGGGCGACAGCCCCGCGACGGAGCCGCGCAGCACCACCCGCTCGGCCTCGGCCCTGACAGCCGGCGAGTCGTAACTCAGTTCGCGGCCGGTTTCGCGCGTGACCCAGGTCAGGAATTCGGTGAGACGCCGCTGTTCGATGGCGAACGGCGGGGTGACGGCGTGGATCCATTCCCAGCGCGGGTCGCGCCGGCCCACAGCGCTGCGCCCGACCGGGCCGGCCGTGGTCACGGCGAGCTGCTGGCCCGCCGAGGCTTCAAGTGCCGGGCCCGAACCGGTGATGCCGACGCGTCCCTCGCGCACGGCCACCACCATCCCGCTTTCGTCCACCCGCAGCTCGTACTGGGTGCCCAGATGCCGCACCTGCCCGAAGGTCGAGGCAAGCACCAGCTCCCTGCCGTCTTCGGAGCCCGGGCTGGCGTCCAGATAGACGCCACCGCGCTCCACGCGGATGCGCCCCTCGCTTTCGAGCGCGATGCGGCTGTCCGCGTCCACGCGCAGCGTCACGCCGCCGGCCAGGTTCAGGGCCGCGCGGCCGCCGGGTCCCGTGACCACTTCCTGCCCGGCCCTGAGTTCCTGCCCGGTGGAGACGGGCAGCCAGTCGCGGCCCGCGCCGGCCTCGACGGCCCCACTGATCCGGCTGACCCGCGCGATGGCCGCCTGCGGTGCGCCAAACGGGTCCAGGTTGCCGACGAGCAGCACGGCGGCTGCCAGGGCCACGCTTGCGGCCAGTCCGACGGTGGCAGCCTGCCAGGCATTGCGCCGCGGACGGGCAGCGCTGCTGACGATCGGCGCCAGCGGCCGCTCGCGCGCCCGGCGCGCGGCGACCGTGTGGCGCCACTCGGCGGCGACCGCGGCCTCGATGCGCGCGCGCACCTCGGGCGACGGTGCGGGGCCGGGGCCCAGATCCTGGAGCAGGGCGCCGACCGCTTCTTCCTCGCCGGGACGCAGTTCTTCATCGTGTGTTGTCATTGCCATTTCCTGTTCCCCCTGACGCCTTCGGCTAGCGAAGGCCCGCCAGTACGTCAGTTGCCGCGGCACCAAAGACGGATTCCAGCGCGTCCCTGAAGGCCACGCGGGCCCGGGCCAGCAGCGACTGGACCGCCGTGGTCCCGATGCCCATCCGCGCTGCGATGTCTTCCACCGACAGTCCCTCCACATATTTCATTTCAAGCGCATCCCCGTAGCGGGGCGGCAGGCGGTCCAGCACCGAGCGCACCAGCTGGCGCACCTCCGCCTGGCTGTACTGCTGCACCGGTTCGAGCATTTCCGGCCCGGCGATCGCATCTACCGCGGCCCGGACTTCCGGGCTGTCCTCCATCAGCACGACCCGGCTCGAGTGGCGCCCCTCGCGCCGCAGGTAGTCCACCACCTCGTGCCGGCAGATCTGGCAGACCCAGGTGAACAGCGACGCCTCGCCGCGGAAATCCGCGAGCTTGCGCATCGCCTTGACCAGCGTGGCCTGCACGACGTCGGCCGCGGCCTCGGCATCGCCGTTGAGGCGCGGCAGGGCAAAGCGGTAGACGCGCGGAAAATAGCTGTCGAAGAAGCGCGTGAACGCCCGCTCGTCGCCCTTCAGCATGGCCGGGACGAGGTCGGCTGATTCTGTCAAAGGCATCTTCCCGTTCCTGCGCCTGCTGCTTGGACGCTGCCAACCGCAAAAATCTGTCGCCAACCGGCAAAACCGGCGCCGATGGCGCGGTGGGGCGCCGGGGCGATTGATTTCTGCTGCCGCCGTCGTCCCACGGCCAGCAAGTCGTCTGGGGCCCGATAGGGGGCCCGAGGCCAGGCCACAGCAAGGACATCGCCCCGCATGGAATCCGCTCCCGGTCACCGTTTCCACCTCGAGCATATCGCGCCCGGCAGTCCCCGGCGCCCCGGCGTCGAGCAGTTCATCGCCCGGGCCTTCGGCGAGCGCCACGGCGCCGAAGTCCGGAGTTTCCTGCCGGAACTCCTGGGACTTTGCGACAAGGGCAACGAACTCTGCGCGGCGGCGGGCTACCGGCCGGCCGCGACGTGGCGGCTGTTTCTGGAGCAGTACCTGGACCAGCCCGTGGAGGAGGCCCTCGCGTCGCAGCTCGGGAGCCCGGTCAGCCGGGACGGCATCGTCGAGATCGGCAACCTGGCCGGGGGCACCTGTCGCGCGGCGCGACAGCTCGTGGCGCTCCTGCCCCGCTACCTGCTCGAGCGGGGCCACACCTGGGTGGTCTTCACGGCCACCGACCTCGTCCGGAGGATCCTGGGCGGCGCCGGGGCGCACCTCGTTGAACTCGCCCCGGCGGATCCGGCCCGCCTGGGCGCGGGGGCGGAGGCGTGGGGTGCGTACTACCGGATGGATCCCCGCGTGATGGCGGGATTCATTCCCGAGGGCCTCACGCTGAGGCCCCGCCGCCATCACCGGCCTGCGGCATGAGGGTTGTGGACCTGGCGGGCGCGCCGGATCGCCCGGCGCTGGTGGCTGCAGGACGCACCATCAGTTACGCCGAGCTGGCCGAACGGATAGACACCGAGGTGGCGTGGGTCGGTGAATCCGGGGCCGGGCGATTCGCGCTGCTTGCCGACAACGGTTGTCCCTGGGCGATTGCCGACCTGGCACTGCTGGCGGCCGGGGTGCCCAATGTGCCGCTGCCCGGCTATTTCACGCCGGCCCAGATGCGCCATGTGCTGACCGATGCCGGACTGGATGCGGTGCTCACCGATCAGCCGGCCGCCATCACCGGACTTGGGCTCGGTTTTGACGCGGCCGGACTTGCGCCCGGATCCGGACTCACGCTGCTCCGCCGGCCGCTGCCGGTCGGGCAGGCGAGCCTGCCGGCCGGTACCGCCAAGGTCACCTACACCTCCGGCAGCACCGGTGAGCCCCGGGGTGTGTGCCTGTCGGCCGGGGCGCTCCTGACCGTGGCGCGCTCGCTGGCAGCCGCGACCGCGGGCCTCGGCCTCGACCGGCACCTGTGCCTGCTGCCCCTGCCGACCCTGCTGGAGAATGTGGCCGGCATCTACGCGGCACTGCTCTCCGGGGCGAGCTGCGATCTGCCGTCGCTCGCCGCAACCGGCATGAGCTACGGCGCGTTGCGGCCCCTGCAACTGTGTGCCGCCATCTCGGCCAGCCGTCCGGCCAGCCTGATCCTGGTGCCGGAACTGCTCCGGGTGCTGATCGCCGCACGTCGCCAGGGCTGGCAGGCACCCGACAGCCTGCGCTTCATCGCGGTGGGCGGTGCCGTGGTAGCCCCCGAACTGCTGAGTGAGGCTGCCGGACTCGGCCTGCCGGTCTTCGAGGGCTACGGACTGTCGGAGTGCGCGTCGGTGCTCTGCCTCAATACGCCAGGCAGCAACCGGGTGGGCAGCGTCGGTCGCCCGCTGGCGCACGTCCGGCTGCGGGTGGATGAGAGCGGTCAGCTCGTGGCCCGCAATCCCGGCATGCTGGGCTACCTGGGCGAGGCCGCCGCCCCGCCGCCCGCGGAGATCAGGACGGGCGATCTGGGCGCCATGGATGCGGATGGCTTCGTGACCGTGCGCGGTCGGCAGAGCACGCTCCTGATCACCAGCTTCGGCCGCAACATCGCGCCGGAATGGATCGAGAGTGAGCTGCAGCGGGAGCCGGAAATCGCTGCCGCCCTGGTGCTCGGCGAGGCCCGGCCGTGGCTTGCGGCCCTGCTCTGCCCGGCCAGTGCGGATACCGCCCCTGCCGCGCTGCAGGCCGCCGTGGCGCGGGTCAATGCCCGGCTGCCGGACTACGCGCGGCTTGGTGGCTTCGCGCTTGCCGCCGAGCCTTTCACCTTTGCCAATGGCTCACTTACCGCCAATGGCCGCCTGCGACGCCGGCACATCCTCAGGCAGCACGAACAGCTGCTCGAGGGGCTGTACCGGGAACCCCGAGTTGCCGAGGAGATTCCAGCATGACCACACCCGACCCCGCCCTCACCCCCGATGAGTTCCGCCAGCAGCTGCAGATCCGGACGGAGAGTCAGCGCGACTTCCTGCTGCAGTCGCCGCTGATACAGGCAGCGCTCGAGGGCCAGATCAGCCGGGGGCTGTACGTGGCCTTCCTGACCCAGGCCTGGCACCACGTCCGGCAGACGGTGCCGCTTCTGATGGCGCTCGGAGGCCATCTGCCCGACCGGCTTGCGCATTTCCGCCCGCAGGTTGCCGACTACGTGAACGAGGAGATGGGCCACGACGAGTGGATCCTTGCCGACATTGCCGCGGCCGGCGGTGACCGGCAGGCCGTCCTGGCCTCGCTGCCGGACGTGGCCACCGACGCGATGATCGGCTACGCCTGGGACGTGGTCCTGCGGCGCAATCCCGTGGGCCTCTTTGGCATGGTGCATGTGCTCGAGGGCACCAGCGTGGCCCTCGCCGTGCGCGCCGCCGACGCGATCCAGCGGAGCCTCGGGCTGCCGGACCAGGCCTTCACCTACCTGCGCAGTCACGGGGCCCTGGACGTGGAGCACGTGCAGCACCTGGCCGGCATCCTCGCGAGCCTGCGCGAGCCGGAAGACCAGCAGGCCGTGATCCAGGGCGCCCGCACCGTCTACTGGCTCTACGGTCACATGTTCCGCGGACTGGTGGCGGCCGCCGTGCCCGGCCAGTCGCCGCTGGCCGTCGCCGCTGCAGGCAGGAGGCGCGCATGAAGCCCGGTGTTGCCCGCGTGCTGCTGACCGGTGCCGCCGGTGGCATAGGCTCGGCCATCGCGGCCGGACTGCTGGAGCGGGGCGCGGCGGTGCTGCTGGTGGATGTCGATGGCAACGCCCTGCAGGCGCTCGCGACCGGCCGTTTCGCCGGCGCCCGCGACCGGGTCGGCATCTGCGCCGCCAACCTGACCGTGCCGGCTGACCGCGACCGGCTGTGCGCCGCCGCCCGCGTCTGGCGGGGCGGCATCAACGTGCTCATCAACAATGCCGGGGTGAGTCACTTTGGCCTCTTCGAGGAGCAGCAGGCGGCCGGCATCGATCTCGCCCTGGCGGTCAACGTGCAGGCACCGCTGCACCTCTGCCGGGCCCTGCTCGACCACCTGCAGCAGCAGCCGGAGGCCCACATCCTGAATACCGGCTCGGTCTTCGGCAGCATCGGGTATCCGGCCTACGCGGTGTACTCGGCCACCAAGTTCGCGATCCGCGGCTTCACCGAGGCCCTGCGCCGCGAGCTGGACGGCAGTAAGGTCCACGTTCACTACCTCGCGCCGCGGGCCACGCGCACCGGGATCAATACGGCGGCGGTCGAGCGCATGAATGCGGAGCTCGGCGTTGCCATGGATGACGTGGCCACGGTTGCCGCTGCCGCCTGCCGGATGATCGAGAGCGACCAGCCCGACCGCGTGCTCGGCTGGCCCGAAAAGGTCTTTGCGCGCCTGAACGGCGCCTTCCCCCGGCTGGTCGACCAGGGCATCCGCAGGCAGCTGGCCGTGATCCGCCGCTACGCCCGGGCGCCGTCAGGAGCGCTGGACGACAAGCTTCCTGCCTCCACCACCACCCCGCTCATGGCCACGAGGATCAACCGATGACTGCCATATTCCGCAGAATCACCCTGCTGTTCGCCGCCCTCCTGACGGCCGCCGCCGTCGGCGCCGCTCCCGCGGACTTCGACGCCGAACTGCGCGCCATCCAGACGGAGTGGGCGCGGGCCAACTACGCGGTGCCCGCCGCGGAACGCCCAGCCGCCTTCGACGCGCTCATGGCGCGCAGTGCCGCCTTCGTCGAACAGAACCCGAAGCGTGCCGAGGCGCTGATCTGGGACGGCATCGTGCTCAGCACCGCCGCCGGCGTGCGCGGTGGACTGGGGGCGCTGTCGCTGGCCCGGAAATCCCGCGACCGGCTCGAGGCGGCGCTCGCCATCGATCCCGACGCCCTGCAGGGGTCCGCCCACACGAGCCTCGGGACGCTCTACCACAAGGTGCCCGGCTTCCCGATCGGCTTTGGCAGCGACAAGAAGGCCAGGACCCATCTGGAAAAGGCCCTGGAGCTGAATCCGGCCGGCATCGACCCCAACTACTTCTACGCGGAGTTCCTGCACGACAACGGCGATCAGGCCGGTGCCCTGCGGCACCTGGAGAAGGCGAAGAGGGCGCCACCGCGCCCGGACCGCCGGACGGCTGACGAGGGTCGCCTGCGCGACATCGAGCAGCTCATGGGCAAGGTGCGCGCCAGCGGCTCCTGAAGTCGCCGGGTCCTGAAGTCCCCGTCGGGAGGCTACCGCCCGACGGGGGCTGTTTCGGTGCCGCGGGATTGCCTAGCATGGCGGCATGAATGCGCCCGCCCCGCGCTCACCCTCGAGGGCGCCCCTGCCTCCCCTGGTAATCGTCTGCCTCGCGGCCACCTGGCTGGTCTGGGGTTCCACTTACCTCGCCATCAAGTTCGCGCTGGTGAGTTTTCCGCCCTTCCTGCAGATGGGCAGCCGCTTCCTGGTTGCCGGTGTGGTCCTGGCGGCCTGGATGCGCTGGGTGCGTGGCGCTCCCTGGCCGGACGCCCGGCAGTGGCGCCATGCGCTCGTCGTCGGGGCGCTGATGCTTGGCGGCGGCATGGGCGGCACCGCCGTCGCGGAGCAGACCATCGGCTCCGGCCTGGTGGTGGTCTTCATCGCGATCATTCCGCTGCTCATGGTGCTCCTGAACCTGCTGTGGGGCGAACGCCCCGGCGGGTTTGAACTCGCCGGCATCGGCCTCGGCCTCGCGGGCGTGCTGATGCTGGTCAGCGGCCAGGGCTTCAAGGGGTCGCCGGCGGGCCTCACCGCCATCTTCATTGCCACGCTCGCCTGGTCGCTGGGCAGCGTCCTCAGCCAGCGGTCCCTGCCGCTCGCGCCCGGCGCCATGGGTTTCGCCAGCGAGATGCTGTGCGGCGGGGTCGTCCTGATGGCCCTCGCCCTGCTGACGGGGGAGTCGCCGCGCTGGCCGCCAACCGCGCTGGCGGCCGCGTCATGGGTCTACCTCGTGGTCTTCGGCTCGCTGGTGGCCTTCAACGCCTACATGGTGCTGCTGGCCCGGGCCTCGACCGGCCTCGCCTCCAGCTACACCTTCGTCAATCCCGTGATCGCCCTGCTGCTGGGTGTGACCCTGGGACGCGAAACCGTCACGCCCTTCGAGTGGAGTGCCGCCGGGGTGGTCCTGATGGGCGTGATCCTGCTCGTGGCCGGGCGCTCGCGCTGATAAACCCCGGCGGGCGATACTGGCGCCATGGCCGTGCGTGAAATCCTCCGGATGGGCGATCCCCGACTGCTCAGGGTGGCCGCGCCTGTGACGGTCTTCGACACGCCCGCCCTGCACGCGCTCGTCACTGACCTCGTCGACACCCTGCACGCTGCCGACGGCGCGGGGCTTGCGGCGCCCCAGATCGGCGTGGACCTGGCGGTGGTGATTTTCGGCTTCGACCGGCTGGACCGGTATCCGGACGCGCCGGCCGTGCCCCGGACCGTGCTCCTGAACCCGGTGATCGAGCCTGTCGGCACCGACGAGGAAGAGGGCTGGGAGGGCTGCCTGTCGGTGCCCGGCCTGCGCGGCGTCGTGCCGCGCCACGCGCGCATCCGCTACCGGGGCTACGACGTGGCCGGCACGCCGATAGAGCGGGAGGCAGACGGCTTTCATGCCCGGGTGGTGCAGCACGAATGCGATCACCTGATCGGCATGCTGTACCCGATGCGGATCCGCGATTTCAGCCGCTTTGGCTACACCGCGGTGCTGTTTCCCGGGCTCGACGGGCAGGACGGCTGAAGCACGACGCTCAGTCCCCGCCGCGGGCGAGACTGTCCAGATGGCGGGCCAGCAACTCGGGCGCGGCAAAGAAGGGCGAGTGCCCGGTGTCCAGCCAGAGAACCGGGTCGCAGGGCACGCGGTCAACCATGAGTTGCTGCAGGAACAAAGGCAGGGCCCTGTCGCGGCGGCAGTGTATGTAGGCGCGCGGCACCCGGCCGAAGCGCGCAGGCGTGGTTTCGACGGTGCCGAAATGCGCGGCCAGCGACTCCGGCACCAGGCGGGCGCTGGCAAAGGCCACGTCCCCGGCCGAGCAGTCCGCATAGAAGAGTTCCCGCACGCGCTCCGGGCGCACCGTGACCGCCTTCCGGTCCGGCGTGCGTTCGGTGGCCTCGTTCAGGGGGTTATCCGGGTCGGCCCCGGCAATGCGCACCAGCGAGTCGCCATCGCGGGGCAGGAACGCCGTGACATAGACCAGTTTCTGGATCCGGTCGGGCAGGGCTTCGGCCACGCCGCTGATCACGATCCCTGCCAGGCTGTGGCCCACCAGGACGACCGGCTCGCCTGGGGTGTCGCCGACCAGGGCATTCACGGTGCGTATATAGGCCGGGATGGTCTGTGCGGCGACGTCGGCCGGATGACCGCCGTGGCCGGGGAGGTCCGGGGCCAGCACCCGGTGGCCGGCGGCCTGCAGCAGGGGCCGCACCCGCTCCCAGCACCAGCTGCCGTGCCAGGCGCCATGCACGAGCACCACGGTTGCCATCAATCCGGATCCCTGCGATTCTGACTTCGTTCCCTCAACGCCCGTTCCGACCGTGGAGCATCCCCATGCGGCTCTATTTCAGCCCCGGCGCCTGTTCGCTTGCGTCGCACATCGCCCTGCTCGAGGCGGGCGCCACCTTTCATGCCGACAAGGTGGACATGCGCACCCGGCGGACCAGCGACGGTGGCGACTATAACCTCATCAATCCCAAGGGCTACGTCCCGGCGCTGGCGCTGGACGATGGCGCGGTGCTGAGCGAAGGCCCGGCAATCCTGCAGTTCGTGGCCGACCACTTTCCGCAGGCGCACCTCGCGCCGCCGGTGGGGGAACTGGACCGCTACCGCATGCTGGAGTGGCTGAATTACATCGCCACCGAGCTGCACAAGAACTTCGGGCCGATACTGTTCCCGGGTGCACCGGATGAGGTGCGGGCCGCCACCACGGCGAGACTGGGGCTGCGCCTGGGAATCGCCGCACAGCACCTGGCGGGCCACCAGTACCTGGCCGGCGACCATTTCACGGTGGCCGATGCCTATCTGTACACGGTGCTGACCTGGGCGCGCCCGGGCGTGCTCGACCTGTCGGCCTGGCCCGTGCTCATTGCCTACCGCGATCGCATCCAGCGCCGGCCGGCCGTCCAGGCCGCTCGCCAGGCCGAGGGCCTCACGCCCGGATGACCAGGGACGCCGGCCAGGCCGGCCTGCAGGCAGGCATCGCCCGCCTGCAGGCCACGAGTCAGTATGCCGGCGACATCCTCGCCCGCTATCCCGACCTGCTGCCCGGGCTTGCCGCAAGCGGGCGCCTTGGCCGGCCATGCCCGGTGGCGGAATTCAGGGAACTGCTTGCCGCGGCCTGCCGCAGCGACAGCGCCGGTGCACTGCCAGAGGACGAGTTCCTGCGCCGGCTCCGGCATTTCCGGCACCGTGAGCTGCTCAGGATCATCTGGCGGGACCAGAACGGGGGCGCGGACCTCACCGAGTCCCTCGAGGCCCTGTCGAGCCTGGCCGACGCCGCCATCAACGCCGCGCTCGATTACGCCACGGACCGGCTCGCGGGCCGCCACGGCCTGCCGCGGGGCGAGGACGGGCAGGCGTGCGGCTTCGGGGTCGTGGCCATGGGCAAGCTCGGCGGCCACGAGCTCAATTTCTCGTCGGACGTGGACCTGGTGTTCGTCTATTCCGGGCCCGGCGAAACCGACGGCGCGCGCGCGCTCAGCAACGAGGAATATTTCCGGCTGCTGTCCCAGCGGCTCATCGATCTGCTGAGCCGGAAGACCGCCGATGGCTTCGTCTACCGGGTGGACGTGCGCCTGCGGCCCTTCGGCACGGCCGGCCCGCTGGCGGTCAGCCTGCCGGCGCTGGAGAACTACCTGGTGCAGCACGGCCGGGACTGGGAGCGCTATGCCTGGCTCAAGGCGCGGGTGGTCAACGACTGGTGTGATGCGTCCACGCTCTACGACGAGGTGCTGCGACCCTTCGTCTATCGCCGCTACCTGGACTACGGCGTCTTCAGTTCGCTGCGGGACATGAAGGCGCTGATCGAGGCCGAGGTGGCCCGGCGGGAATTCCAGCACAACCTGAAGCTGGGTCCCGGCGGCATCCGCGAGATCGAGTTCATCGTGCAGGCCCTGCAGCTCGTGCGGGGCGGGACCGTGGCGTCCCTTCGCGAGCGGCAGCTGCTCCGCGCGCTGCCGGCACTGGTGTCGGCCGGCTGCCTGAGCCGGGCTGATGCCGATGAGCTGGCCGCCGCCTATCGTTACCTGCGCCTCACCGAGAACCGGCTGCAGGCCATCAGCGACCGGCAGACCCACGACCTGCCGGACCCGTCCGCCGACCGGCAACGCCTGACGAGGGCCATGGATGAGCCGGACTGGGCGAGCTTCGCCGCCCGCTGCCAGGCACAGCGGGACATCGTGGCGCGCCATTTCCGCCAGGTGGTCTTCAGGGAAGCCAGCCCGGTTCCGGGCCCGGGCGACGACCAGAGCGGCGCATCGGCGCCGGCCGCCGCGCTCCGCGCCGTCTGGCTCACGCCGACGGCACCGGAGGCGCAGCTGCCGCGGCTGGCCGCGGCCGGCTTCGCCCTGCCCGGTGAGGCCCTCGAGCGCGTGGAGCGGCTGCGCGCCGGCGGTCTGCCGGAGCGCCTCGACGAGCACGGCCGGCAGCGCCTGGACGCCCTGGTGCCCGCGGTCCTGGCGGCCGCTGCGCGCCAGCCGGAGCCGTTGCGGGCCCTGGACGGCATGATCCTGGTGCTGGAGTCCATCGGCCGCCGGTCCGCCTACTTTGCGCTGCTCAACGAGAATCCACCTGCCCTGGAACGGCTCGTCGGCATCTGCGCCGCGAGCGAGTTCCTGGCACGCCTGGTCGCGACTCACCCGCTGCTGCTCGACGAGCTGATCGACCCGCGGGTCTTCGAGCAGGCGCCCACCCGTGACGAACTCGCCCGGGATCTGGCCGCGCGGCTGGCCCGGGCGCCCGTCGATGACATCGAGGCCCGGCTCGACGCCCTGCGCAATTTCCAGCAGGCGGCAACCTTTCGCGTGGCCATCGCCGACCTGACCGGTGGCCTGCCGATCATGAAGGTCAGCGATCGTCTCACCGATATCGCGGAGCTGGTGCTGGCGGCGGCGCTTGACCTGGCCTGGCGCGAGCTCGCGACCCGTCACGGCAACCCCTGCTGCGTGATGGACAGCGTCCGGCGCCCGGCCCGCTTTGCGATTGTTGCCTACGGCAAGCTGGGCGGCCTGGAGCTCGGCTACGGCTCGGACCTGGATCTGGTCTTCATCCATGACTCCGGAGGGGAGCAGCAGCAGACGGACGGCGAATCGCCGCTCGAGAATGCCGTGTTCTTTTCCCGGCTGACCCGGCGGATCATCAGCATCCTGACGATGCACACCACCTCCGGAAAGCTCTACGAGGTGGACATACGCCTCCGGCCCGACGGCCAGTCGGGGCTGCTGGTCTCCAGTCTCGCGGCTTTCGACCGCTACCAGCGGGAGCAGGCCTGGACCTGGGAGCACCAGGCGTTGCTGCGCAGCCGGGCCGTGGCGGGGGATCCGGGCGTGCAGGCCGGCTTCGAGGCGCTGCGGGTCCATGCGCTGACCCACTACGTCCGGCGCGAGAAGCTACGGGAGGAGGTTGCCGGCATGCGAACGCGCATGCGCGAGGAGCTGTCCCGCGGCACGACTGAACTCATGGACCTGAAGCAGGATCCGGGCGGTGTCGCCGACATCGAGTTTCTGGTGCAGTACCTGGCGCTTCGCGAGGCCCCGAACTACCCGGATCTGCTGCGCTGGTCGGACAACATCCGCCAGCTCGAGGCCCTGGCGGCTCACGGGGTGCTGGGTGACGGGGCGGCGGCAGGGCTGGCCGATGCCTACCGCAGCTACCGGCAGCGTCTGCACCACCTGAGCCTCGCGGGCGCCCCGCCGATGGCGCCGAGGGAGGAGGTGGCGCCCCTCGTTGCCGCCGTGACCGGTCAGTGGCGGGAGGTGTTCTATAATGGAGGCCCCACAACCGCAGCCTGAACCCATGGCCACCCGCCCCGCCGCCGATCGTTCGCTGATCCAGCCCAATGCCGAGCACCATTACCGGGTGACGGCTGCCGACCTGCCCCTGTCGTGCCCGATGCCGGGCATGCATCTGTGGAACTCGCACCCCCGGGTCTATTTACCGGTGGAAGCTGACGGCCGCGCGAAGTGCCCCTACTGCGGCGCCACCTATACCCTCGTGTCCGCGGCGACGCCCGCCAGCGCGCCCGGCCACTGAGCGCCAGCGCGTCTCAGCCTGCCCGGCGGGAGCGCGGCGTGAGCGGCTCGAGGCTCAGCACCTCGCCATGCTCGCCGTCGGTCCGGCGCATCACGGTCAGGCCGGCGCCGAAGGGCAGGTCAAGGAGTTGCAGGCGCGGATCCTGGCGCAGTTCGTCCATCAGGTGGGGCACATCCACGTCATAGGCCCGGTCCTCGCCATAGAACGTCGAATGGCGCAGCACCATGCTGTCGTGGAAAAGAACCAGCCCCCGGGGTGCCAGCCGTCCGGCAAAGGCCTCGTAGTCGAAGCGGGCCTGGGCCGCGGTGTGGTAGCCGTCCACGAACAGCAGGCCGATATCGCCGAGTTCACGGTAGACCGGCGTGGACACGAACTCCTGGGTCGTGCACAGGTGATGCCGGATGTTGTGGAGGCCGAAGCTCTGGAACCAGGCGTCCGTGCGCACGGGATCGCGCCAGAAGTCATCGATGAAGGAGGGGTCGATGAAATGCACCTCCCCCGCATCGCCGTTGTCCTGGCAGGCCCGGGCAATGACCATCGGGACGAAGCCCCGCCAGGAGCCGATGATCACGACCCGGGCCGGATCCAGGAGCCGGGCCAGGCCGTAGTAGATCCAGCCGAGACCGAGATTGTGGTCGCGGGTGCGCTGGTTGTGTCCCATCCGGATCAGGTCCGGGTGGTCGAAGAGCCGCGCAATCCAGCTGCCGAGGTCTTCCTGTTGCGGGCCACTTCCCGCCGCGGTTGTGCTGCTCCGGGCAGGATTCTGATTGGCGGGCGACATCGGTGCTCTCCGGTCAAGCTTCGGTTTGAGACCCGCCTTCTACCACAGCCGGCCACCGGGCAGCATCGGGCTGCCCCCCCGAGGCAAGGATGCCCGCAGAGCCGCGCACCTGTCGCCGACCTTGTCGAAGCCCGCTGGCGGGGCCGCGGTGGTGTAAGGTCCGTTCAGCCCCAACCCGGGTCAATATACTTGGTCATTACCGCCCGACGGGCCCCGACCGGATCGCATCCACCGTGCCCAGGCGCATCAACCGGCTAGCCGACGCCGTGATCCTCTATGAGGACACGCAGCTGCACGACCCCGACCCCGGGCTGCTCGATATCCGCAGCTGGCCGGGTGCGCCGGCCGCGCCCGGCCAGGGCGGGCGCGGCGCGACGCTGTTCATCGGGCACGAGGGCCGGCAGTGGGTGCTCCGCCACTACTACCGCGGTGGCGCCATCGGCCGCCTCGTCCATGACCGGTACCTGTGGCTCGGCGAGCGGCACACGCGCTGTTTCCGCGAGTGGGATCTGCTGGCGCATCTGGTGGCGCTGGGCCTGCCGGTGCCGCGGCCCGTGGCGGCCGCGTACCGCCGGCGCGGGCTGACCTACACCGCCGACCTGCTCACCGAGCGCATTCCCGACGTCGAGCCGCTGTCCGGCCGGCTCGCGCGGACCGCCATGGACGCTGCGGCCTGGGGTCGTGTCGGTGGATGCATTGCTGCTTTCCACCGGGCCGGCGTCTGGCATGCGGACCTCAACGCGCACAACGTGCAGATCAGCGCGACCGATGAAGTCTTCCTGCTGGACTTCGACAGGGGCCGGTTGCGGCCGCCAGAAGACCGCTGGCAGCAGGGCAACCTGGCCCGGCTGCACCGGTCGCTGACGAAGATCAGCCGGAGCGGCGCTGCTGCCTTCGGCAGCCGGGAATGGAACGGGCTGCTGGCAGGTTACCGCGCGGCTATGCGTAGGGATCGGGATGGGGGGCAGGCCGTCCCTTGAAGCGGCGGTGGATCCAGTAGTACTGCTCCGGGCAGCGGCGAATGTGCTGTTCCAGGATGTCATTGACCCGCTGCGCGTCGGCCGCGGGGTCCGGGCCCGGGAAATCGGCCAGCGGCGGCAGGATCTCGACGATGTAGCCGGCCCCGCCCGGCAGGCGCCGGGGCAGCAGCGGGATCACCACCGCATTGCCCAGTCGCGCGATCTCGGAGAGCGCCGTGTTGGTCATGGCGGGTTCGCCCATGAACGGCAGCAGCGCACTGAAGGAGCCGCGATAGCTCTGGTCCGGCGCGTACCAGACGGCATAGCCACTGCGGAGCGCGCGGATGAGCTGGCGCACGTTCTGCTTCGGGATCAGTTGTCCGGCTACGCGTCCCCGGATCCTGAGCAGGATGTCGTCCACCAGCGGGTTCCTGCTCGGGCGATAGACCGCGGTCAGCTTCGGGCAGAGCGGGCTCACCGCGCGCCCGGAGAACTCCTGGGACCCGAAGTGCCCGGTGAGCAGGACCACGCCCCGGCCGGACGCCACCGCCGCCTCGAGGTGTTCTGCGCCACGGACTTCGATCAGCTGGCGCACCCGCACTTCAGGCGCCCACCAGGCAAGGCCATGCTCGACGAGGGTCATGCCCAGGGACGCGAAATGCCCGTGCACCAGGCCGGCCTGTTCGGCGGGTGACAGCCCGGGGAAGCACAGCCGGATATTGGTCGCGGCGATGCTGCGCCGGCGAGGGAGAACCAGCCAGAACAGGCGGCCCAGCAGCCGGCCGCAGGCCAGTTGCCAGCCGAAGGGCAGCAGGCTGATGGCGCGCAGGCAGAGCAGGCCGAACCAGACCGGCCAGTAGCGCGGCTGCCAGTGGCGGGCCAGCGAAGGCCGCTGTCCGGCGTCGGGGATTCTCGTCATGTTCCGGGTGAGCCTACTGCAATGCACACGTCCACGGCCAGCCATAATGCCGGTCTGGCGCTGCCGTGCTGCCGCTTGAAACAGCGGGGCGGCGCACCCATAGAATGACCGTCACACCACCATCCGCGGGAGACCGTTCGTGAAGCGCATTGTCCTGTTCCTGGCGACCAATATTGCCATCCTCGCCGTGCTGTCGATCTCCATGCGGCTGCTGGGCATCGACCAGTACATGGCATCTACCGGCCAGGATCCTGCGGGCCTGCTGGTGTTCGCGGCGCTGCTGGGTTTCGGCGGCTCGTTCATCTCGCTCGCCATGTCCAAGTTCATTGCCAAGCGCTCGACCGGCGCGCGGGTGATCGCCGAGCCGCGCACGCCGGACGAGATCTGGCTTTTCGACACGGTGCGCCGGCAGGCGGCCGAGGCCGGCATCACGATGCCCGAGGTGGCCGTCTATGACTCGCCGGACGTCAATGCCTTTGCCACGGGTGCCCGCCGGAACGCGGCGCTGGTCGCGGTCAGCACGGGGCTGCTGGGCCAGATGGATCGTCAGGAAGTGGAGGCAGTCCTGGGCCACGAGATCTCCCATGTGGCCAACGGCGACATGGTGACCCTGACGCTGATCCAGGGCGTGGTCAATACCTTCGTGATCTTCCTGTCGCGCATCATCGGGCGGCTGGTCGATCAGGTGATCTTCAAGAGCGAGCGGGGCAACGGTCCCGGTTTCTTCATCACGGTCATCGTGGCCCAGCTGGTGCTGGGCCTCTTCGCCAGCATCATCGTTGCCTGGTTCTCCCGGCAGCGCGAGTTCCGGGCCGATGCGGGCGGTGCGCGGCTGGCCGGTCGCCAGAACATGGTCGCGGCCCTGCAGCGCCTGCAGCGGGCCCACGCGCCCGCCAGCCTGCCGGACGGCATGAAGGCCATGGGCATCTCGGGGGGCATGAGCCGCTTTGGCCGCCTGTTCATGACGCACCCGCCACTGCCGGAACGGATTGCGGCGCTCGAGGCTGCCGGGCAACGCTAGCGCTGCGACCCGGGCGGCCTGCTATTCCGGACGTTCGTCGGAGTCCGGGCCGTCGAGGGCTTCGCCCTCGCGTTCCGGTCGCGGCGCGGCCCTGGGCGGAACCCCTTCCGGTGGCGCCTCGAGATCGGCCATCAGCGAGCCATTGTTGCCCGTACCCGCTTCTATACCGAGGTTGAAGGTGGCGAATCCGGGCATCACGACCTGGTTCAGGGCCATGCCGAGTATCCGGCCCCGCACCGGCGAGTAGATGAGCGTCTGTTCGTTGCTGACCGGGTCGGTCACCGTGCCGAGGATGTCTCCCGGAGAGACAATCTGTCCGAGCCGGACCAGCGAAAAAAGTATGCCGCCCGCATCCGACCGGACCCAGGTCGAGCGGTAGTAGACGGGCCGCGGCTCGCGGAGCACGTTGAGCCGCTTGACGATCTGCATGGCGGTGAGCAGGCGGACGATGCCGGCCGTGCCCTCCCGCACCTGGGCGGACTGGAGCCGGCCGGGTTCTCCGGCCTCCAGCGTGACCGCCGGAATACCCGCATCGGTGGCCGCGCGCCGCAGCGTGCCGGGGCCTCCCGGGTGGTGCAGTACGGTAAAGGCGCCAAAGCCGTTGGCGAAGCCCCTGACCTCGTCGTTGCGCAGGTCCGCCCGGATCTGCGGCAGGTTGGTGCGATTCAGCGAGCCCGTGTGTATGTCCACGACCCCGTCGCAGTGGCGGATGACCTTGTCGAACAGCGATGCGGCGATCCGGGCGGCGGCACTGCCGGCGGGATTGCCGGGAAAGAAGCGGTTCAGGTCGCGGCGGTCCGGCAGGTAGCGGGACCCGCGGCGAAAGCCCTCCAGATTCACGATGGGAACGCCGATGACGGCGCCCTTGACGCGTGCCGGGTCGAGATCCTGCATGACGCGGCGGATCATCTCGATGCCGTTCAGCTCATCCCCGTGGATCGCGCCGATGAGGCACAGCGTCGGCCCCTGGCCAATACCGTTGATCACGAGCACCGGTGAGGCGCCGGAGCCACTGTCGAAGGACTGACCGCCGTTCCACCACAGCCGCCGTGAGCTGCCGGCGGGCACGACCTCGCCGAGCAGCACCAGCGATCCGGGTTCCGGGACCGATTCTGCAGGGGGCGCGGCCGTCGGTGCTGCCGGAGCCGGCCTTACCGGCGGCGCGGCAACCGGCGCGGTCGGAGGCGGTTTGCCGCAGGCCGTCAGCAGCAGGCACAGCGCCACCGCCAGCAGCCCGACGATGGATCGGGAGCCGCCCGCGGACGGTGTCGTCGCCCGGTGGTTTGACAGGAGTCTCACGCTGAGGAGGGTACGGAAAGACCAGCGACGTTCTGTGAAACGGTAACAGGTTTTCCGGATGGGCAGAAGGAACGGGCGCCCCGCCGTTACGGCTGTGACGCGCCCCACCCGGCTTTGCCGGGGCGCACCGCGTACCGGTGTATTGTGAAATCCGTGGCAGTCCCGAAGCGGCGGCCGGGTTAGTGTGCCGGGGCGGTCCTCCTTGTCGGGATCGATCCTTGCCCGGCACCCGGGGATGCGTAAGATGCAGGCTGCAGTGATCAGGATGATCGTGTAGATGAGACGAGGCACGTCGATGTGGAGGCACCTGGCGCTGTGTGCGCTGCTGTGTGCCCCCCTCGCGGGGGTGGCCGCCGACGCGCTGCCCCGTCCGGCCGGACTGGAGCCCGAGATTGCCTTCTGGCGCCAGATCTTCACCGATGTCTCGACCCGGCAGTTCCTGGTCCACGACAACCGTTACCTGGACGTGGTCTACGAAAAGGTGGATATCCCGGCGAGCGCCTCGGATGCGGCCCGGCAGCGGCAGATGGAGGCCGCCAAGACCCGCTACACGATGATCCTCACCCGGCTTGCCGCCGGTGAGCGGAACGGGCTGGATGCGGACGAGAAGCGGGTGCTGGCGCTGTGGAGCGGCCGACCCGGCAGTGAGGGGCTGCGCAGTGCCGCGGACCGGGTGCGGGTACAGCAGGGGCTGTCCGACCGCTTCCTCGAGGGCCTCGTGCGTTCCGGCCGCTGGCGCGATCACATCCTGGGGAGCCTCAAGCGGGCCAGCGTGCCGGCGGCCCTCGTTGCCCTTCCCCATGTCGAGTCATCGTACAACCCGGCGGCCCGCTCCTTCGTCGGCGCTGCGGGGCTCTGGCAGTTCACCGCCGGCACCGGGCGCCAGTACCTGCGCATCGACAGCGTCGTGGACGAGCGGCGCGATCCCTTCCGGTCCAGCGATGCGGCGGCCCGCTACCTGCGGGCCAACTACGACAACCTCAATTCCTGGCCGCTTGCCATTACCGCCTACAACCACGGCGCCGGCGGCATGCGGCGGGCAATCCGCGAGATGGGCACGGACAACATCGAGACCATCGTCCGCAACTACGACGGGCGTGCCTTCGGCTTTGCGTCCCGCAACTTCTACGTCTCCTTCCTGGCCGCCGAGGAGGTGGACCGGAACGCGGAGCAGCATTTCGGCCCGGTACGCCTGGATGATCCCGAGCCGGCCTGGGAGATCGTGATGCCTGCCTACCTGCGCGCCGACAGCCTCGCGGCCGCGCTGGAGGTGCCGACCGAGACCCTGCAGGCCGCCAATCCGGCGCTATTGCCGCCGGTCTGGGCGGGCAAGAAATACGTTCCCCGCGGCATCAGCCTGCGCCTGCCCGGCGAGGTGGACCCCGAGGCGGCGCGCGGGCGACTGGCCCGCGTCCCCGCGGTCGAACTCCGGTCCGCCCAGGTGGCGGATCCCGCCGTGCGCACGCACAAGGTCAGGTCAGGGGAGACCCTGTCGGGTATTGCCGCCCGCTACGGCACGTCGTCGGCCCGGCTCGCCCGGCTGAACGGGTTGCCGAAGACCAATCTGATCCGGGCAGGCCAGGTGCTGAAGGTGGCCGAGGGCGGCCCGGAACCGCGCACGGCGACGGCGGCTACGGGCGCGCAGAAGGGCACCTACGTGGTGCGCCCCGGCGACAACCTGGCACTTATTGCGAAGCGCACCGGCGTGCCCAAGCGACAGTTGATGGCACTCAACGACCTTCGGGACCCCAACCGCATCTATCCGGGGCAGCGGCTGCGGCTCTCCGGCACCGTGAGCGGCGGCTGATGGGCGGGCCTTTGCCGGGAAGCGCATTCCGGGGTGCCCGTTGTCTGGCGGGCAGCCTGCTCGCCTGCCTGGTGGCGGCCGGCAGCATCGCACCGGCTGCGGCAACGATCGTCGAGAGGGCGGACCGCGTGATCGTCCGCAAGGCTGACCGCAAGCTCTACCTGATGCGCGGGGACGAGGTGCTGCGCACCTTCAACGTCGCCCTTGGCCTGTCGCCCGACGGGCACAAGCTTCGCGAGGGCGATTTCCGTACCCCCGAGGGCACCTACCGCCTGTCCGGCCGGAACCCCAACAGTGAGTTCTATCTGGCCATCCAGATTTCCTACCCCGGTCCGGCTGATGTCGTGCGTGCTGCGGCTGAGGGGGTGCCTCCCGGCGGCAGCATCATGATCCACGGCTTGCCCAACCGCCCGTCGAGGCCGATCGAGTACTACAGGACCCGCGACTGGACGAACGGCTGCATTGCCGTTTCCAACTCCGACATGGTGGATATCTGGCTGATGACACCGGACAACACCCCGATCCAGATCCTGCCCTGACCGCTGCCGGTGAATTTCCAGTCGTATATCGAAGTCATGCCCGAGGGCGCCCTCGAGGTGCTCTCGCAGCATGAGGTGAATCGCCTGCGGAGCACGGGTGAAGGCGGGCAGCACGAGCTGCTCCGGCGGTGTGCGCTGGCCGTGCTCAACTCGGGCAGCACCACGGATGACACCCGGGAGGTGCTCGAGCAGCACCGCAACTTTGATATCAACATCGTGCAGCAGGACCGGGGCGTGAAGCTCGCGCTCACGGACGCGCCGGCCAGTGCCTTTGTCGGCGGCGAAATGATCCGGGGCATCCGCGAGCTGCTGTTTGCCGTGCTGCGGGACGTGATCTACATCAACAGCGAGTTCGCGACCGGTGGCCACGTCGACCTGCAGACCAGTCACGGCATAACCAATGCGGTGTTCCATGTGCTGCGCAACGCGGGCGCGCTCCGGGCCGGCGTGGAGCCGGATATCGTCGTGTGCTGGGGCGGTCATTCAATCAGCCGGCACGAGTACGAGTACACCAAGGACACGGGCTACCAGATCGGGCTGCGCAAGCTGAACGTCTGCACCGGCTGCGGCGCCGGGGCCATGAAGGGGCCGATGAAGGGTGCCACCATAGCGCATTCCAAGCAGCGGATCCGCAATGGCCGGTACATGGGCATTACCGAGCCCGGGATCATTGCGGCGGAATCGCCGAACCCGATCGTCAACGAGCTGGTCATCATGCCGGACATGGAAAAGCGCCTCGAGGCCTTCGTCCGGATCGCCCACTCGATCATCATCTTTCCCGGGGGCGTCGGCACGGCCGAGGAAATCCTGTTCCTGCTCGGCGTGCTGCTCCACCCTGAGAACGTCGAGATCCCGCTGCCCCTGATCCTGACCGGGCCGGAGTCGAGCCGCGCCTACCTGGAGCAGATCGACACTTTCATCGGCGTGACGCTGGGCCGGGAAGCCCAGCAGCGCTATCAGATAATCATCAATGATCCGGCCGCCGTGGCTTCGTGGGCTGCCGGCAACGTGCGGCATGTGCGTGACTTCCGCCATGCCCATAACGATGCCTATTACTTCAACTGGCGACTGAAGATCGACGATGTGTTTCAGCGCCCGTTTGTCGCCACGCACGAATCCATGGCACAGCTCGTGCTGAGCCGTGATCTGCCACCGGCAGAGCTGGCCGCGAATCTGCGCCGCGCCTTTTCCGGCGTGGTGAGCGGCAACATCCGGGAGGAGGGAATTCGCGCCATTGAGCAGCATGGGCCCTTCGAGATCCGCGGAGACCGCGCGATTGTCGGTCACCTGGATGCCCTGCTCGCCTCCTTCGTGGAGCAGAGTCGCATGAAGCTCCCGGGACGCGCCTACGAGCCCTGCTTTCGCGTTGTGGTGTGAAGCTGCGACGCGTGTCTCGATTGCGCGAGGTGTGCGTCGGAACGCGTTACACCTCATGCCGGACGCGTAGCGGGGTACGCGAACCCCTGTGATCCAGTTCCTTCCGGTATGCGCAGTCGCTGCCTAGAGTTGGCGCCACGCTGAGAATGCGGGGAGCCTGAGATGACAGATCACAAACGTCAGCCGCTGACTCCCGGATATCCAGGTCCACGAGAAGAACAAGCCAGCGGCACTCCGCATGCCCGCGAGGGTCGTACGGAACTCGGCAGACCGGGTCTCGTTGGCCAGGACGGACGGGATGTGAGCGGCTGGGATGCCTACCGCCGGTGGCTGAGCCGCGTGCAGTTGCCGGACAAGCGGCGCATCGCGATGGATCCGGCCCTGTACACCTGGAAGGGCTACCGGAACTGGGCGGAAAAAGTTCGCCGGGACTGGACCCCTGAGGACAAGTAAAAGCACTGCGCCGTGTCGGCTTGCCGTCACGCAGAAGCCGGCCAAGACCGGATCCTGGAGCCACTGACCCCCATGTCCGACCGCGATCACGACGAGCCGATATTCCGCAACGAGGAAACCCTGCAGCGTCGCGCCTGGATAGAGCGGGCACTGGCCGGGGTCCGGGACAGGCTTCGTCCGCATGAACTCGGCAGCCCCGGGCCTGCCGCGAGCGTGCCGGTGGAGCCCGAAGAACCGGCCAGCAATACTGCGGCCGGGCGCCCCCGCCTTTACCTGGTCAGGAAAGCCGACCGGGGCTGAGAACAGGCCCCCTCTTGAATTCCCTGCGCCTGCCCCTATAAAGGAGCGCTCGCCGGGACGCCCCACGGGTCCGTGCCGGCCGTTCCCACCGCGAGCAGGCCAGGACTCTCATGACCGATACAACGCGTGCCACCCACGGCTTCCAGGCCGAGGTACAGCAGCTGCTGCACCTCATGATCCACTCCCTGTACAGCAACCGGGAGATCTTTCTCAGGGAACTGATTTCCAACGCGTCGGATGCGGCCGACCGGGTGCGCTTCGAGGCCATCTCCAACCCCGCCCTGCTGGAGCCCGGCGACGAGCTCCGGGTGCGCGTGGCCTGCGACCCGGCCGCCCGCACCGTGACGGTGTCCGACAACGGCATCGGCATGTCCCGTGAGGAGGTCATCCGCCAGCTGGGCACCATCGCCCGCTCCGGGACCGGTGATTTCCTGAAACAGCTCAGCAGCGAGCAGCGCCAGGACGCCAATCTGATCGGCCAGTTCGGCGTGGGCTTCTACTCTGCTTTCATTGTGGCCGACCGGGTTGAAGTCCTGACGCGCCGGGCCGGTGCACCGGCGGGCGAGGGCGTGCGGTGGGAGTCTGACGGCCAGGGCGAGTTCACTGTGGAAAGCGTCGAACTGCCGGAGAGGGGCACCCGTGTCACCCTCCATCTGCGCGAGGATGCGGCTGAGTTTGCCGACGAGTTCCGTGTGCGCAGCCTGATCCGCCGGTATTCGGATCACATCGCCTTCCCGGTGATCCTCGAGTCCCGGTCAGCCGGTGGAGAGTCGAAGGAGGAGTCCGCCAATACCGCCAGCGCCCTCTGGACCAGACCACGCACCGAGATCAGTGACGACGAGTACCGGGAGTTCTACCGGCACGTCTCCCATGACTTCGAGGCGCCGCTCGCCTGGAGCCACAACAGGGTCGAGGGCAAGCGGGAATACACGAGCCTGCTGTTCATCCCCGCCCGGGCGCCCTGGGACCTCTGGAACCGTGCCGGCTCCCGAGGCCTCAAGCTGTACGTCAAGCGCGTCTTCATCATGGATGACGCCGAGCAGTTCCTGCCGCTGTACCTGCGTTTCGTGCGCGGGGTGATCGATTCGGGCGACCTCTCCCTCAACGTGTCACGCGAGCTTCTGCAGCAGGACGCCGTGGTTGAATCCATGAAGAGCGCGCTGACCCGCCGGATACTCGGCATGCTGGAAAGTCTGGCAAAGGAAGATCCGGAGAAGTATGCGACCTTCTGGCGGGAGTTCGGTCGGGTACTGAAGGAGGGTCCGGCGGAAGATCCGGCCAACCGAGAGAAGATCGCAGGGCTGCTGCGCTTCTCATCGACGCACAGCGACAACGCGGTGGCAGACCAGTCCCTGGCTGATTACGTGGCGCGTCGCCAGTCGGCGAGCGCTGACGAGCTGCGCGACCAGAAGGTCATCTGGTACATCACGGCCGATACCTTCAACGCCGCACGCTCGAGCCCGCACCTCGAGGTCTTCCGGCGGCGGGGAGTCGAGGTGCTCCTGCTGACCGATACGATCGATGAGTGGCTGATCGGGCATCTGGGGGAATTCGACGGCCACGAATTCCGCGATGTGAAGAGGGGCGAGCTGCCCGCCGCCGGTGCCGGTAACGGCCCCGGGGGCGGTGAGGAAGCCGCGGACCCCGGTGCGCACGCCGACCTGATCGCGCGGCTCAAGGCGCAGCTCGGCGAGCAGGTGGCAGACGTCCGGACCACGACGCGGCTGACCGGCTCGCCGGCGTGCCTCGTTCTCGGCGAGCACGAGATGGGCGCCCAGATGCGCAAGCTGATGGAGGCAACCGGACAGGCGGTGCCGGACAGCAGGCCGACCCTTGAGATCAACGCCGACCATGCTTTGCTGAAGCGTCTTGCCGGATTGCCCCAAGGGGAGCAATTTGCCGATCTTGCGCAGCTGCTCGTTGACCAGGCGCAACTTGCGGAAGGCGGACAGCTCGACGACCCGGGTGCCTTCGTGCAACGCCTGAACCGTATCCTGCTAACCTGAGGGCATGACGGCTGGCGCACCACATCGCGAGGCCCTGAGCCTTGCGGGCCCCGCGGGCCGGCTGGAGGCCCTGCTGGATACGCCGGCAGTTCCCGGCGTGGCAGCGGTGGCGGTGGTCTGCCATCCCCATCCACAACACCAGGGCACCATGCTCAACAAGGTCGTCCACACCCTGGGCAGGGCGATGCAGGACCTGGGCGCGCCCGTGCTGCGCTTCAACTTTCGCGGCGTGGGTGCCAGCGAGGGGGCATACGCCGACGGCGTCGGCGAAGCCGACGATGTGATGGCGGTGGCCGGCTGGGCCCGGGAACGCTACCCGGGTGCTGCGCTCTGGCTCGCCGGATTCTCCTTCGGTGCGGCCGTGGCGATCCGGGCAGCCGCGATCCTGCGCCCCCGGAATCTGATCAGTGTGGCCCCGCCGGTGGCCCGTATGGCCGCTTTGCTTGGCACCTTGCGCCCCCCCGGTGACTGGCTCGTCGTGCAGGGCATGAGGGACGAGGTGGTGTCGGCCCGGGACGTGGAGGACTGGGCCCGGACGCTCGATCCGCCGCCGCGTCTCGTTCTGCTGCCCGACGTCGATCACTTTTTCCACGGCCGCCTGACGCTGCTCCGTGACACGGTGGTGGGGCATCTGCGTTCCGCCGGGGAGGCGTGATGCTCGGGCGTCTGCGCAGCCTCCTCACATCCGTGCGCGCGTCTGACTCCCGCGTCGACCCGGAGGCACATGTGCGACTGTGCGTGGCCGCCCTGCTGGTCGAGATCGCCCGGGCCGATCACCGGGAGCACGATGCCGAGTACGAGGCCATTGCCTCGCTGGTCGGGCGTTTCTTCCACCTCGACGCCGATGCCGCGACCGGCCTGATGACAGAGGCGCGCGAGGCCGTGGACGGGGCGACCTCGTTGAGGGAGTTCACCGCACCCCTGCACGGCAACCTGTCCATGGCCGACAAGCAACACATCATCGCCATGCTCTGGGACGTAGCCCTCGAGGACAGGGATATGGACAGGTACGAGGACTACCTGATCGGCAAGGTGGCCGAGTTGCTGTACGTGCCGCGGGGCGATGTCGTCCGCCTGCGCTACCAGGCGACGGAACGCCGGATCGCCCGGGACTAGTTGCTGAAGAACTCCCTCTGGAAGCGCACGACCATCGCGGGCGTGCCGTCGGCCGGGGTGGCCTCCACCGTGAACACGAGCGTCTCTTCATTGGCGACCGCCACGTCGCCAATGTAGTAAACGGCATCCCCGTCCCGCAGTTCACGCAGGGTCAGGTCCTTCAGCTGCCCGTTCAGATTGACAGCCCGGGCCTTCACCTTGCCGGCCACCGGCGTCGTGCCCGGCCCGTCGCCCGCCTTCTTCAGGATGGACACGTTGAGCAGGGCCCGGTTGGGGCTGCGCGTGATGTCGTAGCTCCTCGCCACCTCCGGCGTCAGCCGGTCGGTGCGGATCGCAACGAAATGCAGTTCATAGTCACCGAAGCTCCGTGACGAGGCGGTGGCGGGCTCGAGGGGCTGGCTGGCAACCCCGGAGGAGGGGGCCGGTGCCTGTCCGCAGGCCGCCACCAGGACCGAGCTCAAGCCGATGACCAGGACTCGCTTAAAGCCGTTCATGATGCCGCCGCTCCCCCCGCAAACCGCTGTGGATCAACTATAAACCTTCGATCCGGCGCTGTCTTTCAGTGGCTCCCGGCTCAATCAGAACAGGGAACGCATCCCCGGCAGGCAGAGCATTCCCGCCAGAAGCTGCTCGATGGGCAGTGCGCGCCTGATGGCCTCTATCGCGATCCAGGCGAACAGCGGGGACAGGTCGAAACCGGCGATGGGCGGAATCACGCGGCGGAGCGGGGCCAGCACGGGCTCGACCAGCGCGTTCACCAGTGCTGCCGCAGGGTTGTAGCCGGCCTGCCCGACCCAGCTCAGCACGACATGAATGAGAATCGACCAGGAGTAGATCCGCAGCACCAGGGAAATCAGGTCAAGGAGGGCAAGTCCGAGAATCTGCCAGACCGTTGCCGTGCCGGCGACGCACCCGAGGCTGAGCGTCACGGCAGTGCCGGCTATCTGCAGGCCCGCCAGTGCCGCCGCCGTCCCCGTATCCACCCGGCCCATGGCCGGCAGCACGCGACGCAGCGGCACGACCAGAGGATTGGTGACCCGGACGATGAAATCCAGCAGCTGATTGCGACCGGGCAGCCGCGACCACTGCAGCAGGAGGCGCAGGGCGAAGGTCAGGAGGTACAGGTCAAAAAGCGTACGCAGGACGAAGATCAGGGCGCTGGACATCGGTCAGTCTCTCCTTGCTTGATCGGGTGACGGGCCAGGCGCTGCCAGTCCGGCTCCCAGCTCCACCGAACGATCCCGGGCCGCCACCAGGGCGCGCCGGATGATCATGTCCAGCGACGCGTCGGCGAAGACCTGCAGCGCTGCCGCCGTCGTGCCGCCCGGCGAGGTGACCGCGGCCCGCAGCGCGGCGGGTTCAGCCCCGGTCTCGGCCACCACCCGGGCTGCTCCCAGCGCCGTCTCCCGCGTCAGGACGGCAGCCAGGTCGGCCGGCAGGCCGAGATCGCGTGCGGCCCTCTCCATGTGCTCCATCAGCAGGTAAAAATAGGCAGGCCCGCTGCCCGACACCGCCGTCACTGCATCCATGAGCGCCTCGTCCCCGAGCCAGACGACCCTGCCGGCAGCCGTCACCACATACTCGGCCATCTGACGCTCCCCGGGCCCGACCGCGGGCGAGGCGACCAGGGCCGAGATTCCCGCCCGGACGGTGGCGGGTTGATTGGGCATGATGCGGACCAGGGGCGTCACCGCACCCAGCCAGCTGCGGAGGGCAGCCAGCGTAATTCCGGCAGCCACCGACAGCACGAGCTGCCCCGGCCGCCGGGGGGAATCGCCGAGCGCCCGGCACACCGCGGCCATCACCTGCGGCTTTACGGCGAGCACGAGCACGTCGGCCGCTGCCGCCACGGCGGCATTGTCGGCCCGCACCACGAGATCCCGATGCAGGCCGGTCAGGCGGGTCCGCTGACCGGCGTCAGGCTCGGCAATCAGCAGGCGCGCTGCCGGGTGCCCCGCCTGCAGGAGTCCACCGACGAGGGCCCGCGCCATGTTGCCGCCGCCGATCAGGCCGATGGTCAGGTGCGTGAAGCTCATGGGCGGGGTCCGAACAGGGCTGTGCCAATGCGAATCATCGTGCTGCCTTCCCCGATTGCAAGCTCGAAGTCATCGGACATGCCCATCGACAGGGTGTCCAGCATGAAGCCCTGGCCAAGCAGCCGGTCACGGAGTTCCCGTACCGAGGCAAATTCGGCGCGCAGGTCTGCCGGGGCGAGTCCGGCGTGCGGGAGCACCATGAGCCCCCGGAGCCGCAGCCGGGGCAGTTCACGGATCAGGGTCGCCAGCGCAGAAACGTCGGCAGGCGGGCACCCTGGCCGGTCCGGGCTGTCGGCGCCATCGCCCGGACCCGCCGACGGACGGACCTGGATGCACACCTCAAGCGGCTCCGCGTAGTGGGGCCGCTGGGCGGCCAGCCGCTCCGCCACCCGCGCCGAGGTCACGGTCTGCGCCCAGGCAAAGCGGGCCGCGATGTCGCGCGTCTTGTTGGCCTGGATCCGGCCGATGAAATGCCAGACTGCGTCACGGTCGACGGCCGCGATCTTCGGCAATGCTTCCTGAAGGTAGTTCTCCCCGAAATCGCGCAGGCCCGCTGCCAGCGCGCCCCTGACGGCCTCGGGGGGGTGCCCCTTGCTGACGGCCAGGATCGTGATCTCCGACGCCGCCCGTCCGCAGCGGGCTGCCGCGGCGGCCACACGCCGCCGGATTTCGCCAAGGTGATCCGTGATTCCCGTCACGACCGGGCTGCCGGGCGGACTGTACTATGTTTACCGCGGGATCCGGTTATGGAAACCGCGGGCACGGGCTGGGGTGAAAAATGGCTGTTGATATCGCGCAACTGCTGGCATTCGCAGTAAAGAGCAAGGCGTCGGACCTGCATCTGTCGGCTGGCGTGCCGCCGATGATCCGCGTGGACGGCGACGTCAAGCGGGTCAACATGCCGGCGCTTGCCCACAAGGATGTGCATAGCATGGTCTATGACATCATGAACGACAAGCAGCGCAAGGACTACGAGGAGTTCCTGGAGACGGACTTCTCCTTCGAGATTCCCAAGCTGGCCCGCTTCCGGGTCAACGCCTACAACCAGATGCGGGGTGCCGGTGCGGTCTTCCGCACCATTCCGTCAATCATACAGACCCTGGAAGACCTGAAGGCCCCCGCGATCTTCAAGGATATCTCCATGTATCCGCGGGGCATCGTGCTGGTCACGGGGCCAACCGGTTCCGGCAAGTCCACCACGCTGGCGGCGATGATTGACTACATCAACGACAACAAGCCCGACCACATCCTCACGATCGAGGACCCTATCGAATTTGTCCACGAGAGCAAGCGCTGTCTGATCAACCAGCGCGAGGTGCACCGGGATACCCTGGGCTTCAGCGAGGCCCTGCGCTCCGCCCTGCGAGAGGATCCCGACGTGATCCTGGTGGGCGAGATGCGCGACCTCGAGACCATCCGCCTCGCGCTCACCGCTGCCGAGACCGGCCACCTTGTCTTTGGCACCCTGCACACGAGTTCTGCCGCCAAGACCATGGACCGGATCATCGACGTGTTTCCGGCCCAGGAGAAAGAGATGGTGCGGGCAATGCTCTCGGAGTCTCTGCGGGCGGTTATCTCGCAGGCCCTGCTCAAGCGCAATGGCGGTGGCCGCGTGGCAGCCCACGAGATCATGATCGGCACGCCGGCGATCCGGAATCTCATCCGCGAAGGCAAGGTGGCCCAGATGTACTCTGCCATCCAGACCGGTGGCAAGGAGGGCATGCAGACACTCGACCAGTGCCTTACGGAATTGCTGTCGCGGGGCATCATCAGCAAGGAAGAGGCCCGCTTCAAGGCACAGAACAAGGAAAACTTCTAGCCGCAGCGGCTGGAAGTCAAGGCCAAGGGAGGCCCCGCATGGAACGTGATCAGGCGACCAAGTTGATACAGGGTCTGCTGCGCAAGATGGTGGACAAGAACGGGTCCGACCTCTTCATCACGGCCGGCTTCCCGCCGGCCATAAAGATCGATGGCGAGATTCACCGGGCGGCGGAGCAGCCGCTCACCGCTGACCAGAGCGCCGTCATCGTGCGTTCCATCATGAACGACCGGCAGGCCCGTGAGTTCGATGCAACCAAGGAATGCAATTTCGCCATCAGCCCCCAGGGGATTGGCCGCTTTCGCGTCAGTGCGTTCATCCAGCAGGGCCACGTGGGCGCGGTCCTGCGGCGGATCATCACCAAGATCCCCACTCTGGAGGAACTCGAGCTGCCACCGATCATGAGGGATGTGGCCCTGACGAAACGGGGCCTCGTGATCGTCGTTGGCGCCACCGGCTCAGGCAAGTCGACGACCCTTGCCGCCATGGTTCACTGCCGCAACATGAACACGCGCGGGCACATCGTCACGGTGGAGGATCCCGTGGAGTACGTCCATCCCCACGGCCGCTGCGTGGTAACCCAGCGGGAGGTTGGCGTGGATACCGAGGGCTGGCACGCGGCGCTCAAGAACACGCTGCGCCAGGCGCCGGACGTGATCATGATCGGCGAGATCCGTGACCGCGAGACCATGGAGTACGGGATCCAGTTTGCCGAGACCGGCCATCTTTGCCTTGCCACGCTGCACGCGAACAGCGCCAACCAGGCACTCGACCGGATCATCAATTTCTTTCCCGAGGAGAAACGCAGCCAGGTTCTCATGGACCTCTCGCTGAACGTCAAGGCCCTGATTTCGCAGCGCCTCATTCCGCGGGACGGCCAGGCGGGGCGGATTGCCTCGATGGAGGTGATGCTGCATTCGCCGCTGATCTCCGACCTGATCTTCAAGGGTGAAGTCACCATGATCAAGGAGATCATGGCCAAGTCCACCCGTCTCGGCATGCAGACCTTCGACCAGGACCTGTTCCAGCTCTACGAGAACGGCAAGATTTCCTACGAGGAGGCCATGCGCAACGCCGACTCGAAGAACGAGCTGCGCCTGCGCATCAAGCTGGAGAGCAAGCGGGACAAGACCGCGGTCGCAGACGATTCCGGCGGGCTGCAGATCATGGAAGAGGAGAAAAGGGCCGTGCGCTTTTAGGCCGCATTCACCATGAACGTACAGCCGCTCTTCAGTCTGATGGTGGAGAAACGGGCTTCCGACCTGTTTCTCACCTGCTTTGCCCCCGTCAAGATCAAGATTGACGGCAAGATCATTCCGGTAAACAAGCTGGAGCTGACGCCCCAGATGGTCCGGCAGGCTGCCATGGAGCTCATGACCGGCGAGCAGCTGGAGGAGTTCAACCGGGAGCTCGAGATCGACTTTGCGGTATCCAAGCCCGGACTCGGCCGCTTTCGCGTCAATATCTTCCACCAGCGCGGCAATGTGGCCCTGGTGATGCGCTACATCACGCACGAGATGCCTGATCTGGATGCGATCGGAATGCCGCCGATCCTGAAGGACCTGATCATGTTCCGGCGCGGCCTGCTGCTCATGGTCGGTGCCACAGGTTCGGGCAAGTCAACGACCCTTGCCGGCATGATCAACTACCGCAACGAGAAGACTGCCTCCCACATCATCACCATCGAGGATCCGATCGAGTTTCTCCACAGCAACAAGAAGTCGATCGTGAACCAGCGGGAGATCGGTGTTGATACCAGGTCATATACACGGGCGCTGAAGAGCGCCATGCGCGAAGCACCGGACGTTATCCTGGTGGGCGAGATCCGCGACCGGGAGACCATGCAGACCACGATTGATCTGGCCGGCACCGGCCACCTGGCCATCGCCACGCTGCACTCGAACAACGCGCCCGAAACGCTTGACCGGATCATCAACCTGTTCCCCGAGGAGCAGCATCCCCAGGTCTACATGGACCTGTCGCAGTACCTGCGGGCCATCATCTCGCAGAGGCTGGTGCGCAGCATAGACGGCCAGCGGGTGCCGGCAGTCGAGGTCATGCTGAACACGCCGCGGATCGCAGAGCTCATCCAGCAGGGCGACGTCAGCCGCGTGAAGGAGTCCTTCCGTGAGAGCACGGAGCAGGGAATGCAGACTTTCGACCAGTCCCTGCTCAAGCTCTACAAGGACGGCAAGGTCTCCATGGAGGAGGCCCTTGCGAATGCCGACTCGCGCTCAAATCTCGAGGCGCAGATTCACTTCGCCTGACCGGCTGTCGCGCCGGTCCGCGCCTTCGGCCCGATGTCCAGCGACGACACGTCCATGATGTGCACGAAGTTGTCGCTCATGAAACGCTGACCCGTGCTGCGGGCGAAGGCCATCTTGGTGCCGTCCGGTGAGAAGGAGGGAAAGCCGTCGAAGCTTTCGTTCCACGTCAGCCGCTCCGGCGCCTTGTCCGGCTGCTCCATGTCGTAGAGAAAGATCTCCCAGTTGTTGTTCGCAACGATCCGCACTGCCGCAAAATGCCGGCCGTCCGGGGCCGGGTAGCTGCTCCAGTTCATCTGGTTCTCGTCGAAGGTGCGGGGCGTTAGCGCCGTGCCATCGTGCCTGATCGTGAACACCGTCATCGGCGTCGGCCGCTTCACCCCGAAGTCTGCGGTCTTCCAGGCCCGGAACATCACGGTTTCGCTGTCGGGCAGGTACATGGGCCGGCCTTCCTGCCAGTCCGGCGTGTTGGTGATGCGCTCCTCGCCGGTGCCGTCAGCGCGCATGCGCCACAGGTCCATGTTGCCGTCGATCTGCCGGCCAAACACGATCCACTGGCCATCGGGCGACACCGAGATCTCCGCGTCGTAGTAACTGTTCTGGGTCAGGCGCTTCAGATTGCCGCCGTCAATACTGGCCATGTAGAGCTCGGCGCCTGCGGGGTAGTCCTTGGGATCGGACCAGTTGCCCACGGGCTTGTCCACGTTGTCCCGGGTGGACGTGAACACCAGGCGCTGCATGTCCGGGAAAAAGTAGGAGCAGCCATCCTGGCCCAGGTCGTTGATGCGCCGCAGGTTCTCGCCCCGGTCCGTGAAGGTCCAGGTGAGCGCGCCGCCGGAAGCCCCTTCCTTGGCGCGGATTGCCGCCTTGTCCTGAACCTGCGCGATCAGCGTCCTGTTGTCCGACGCGTAGTAGGGCTCAGCGGCCTGGGGCACGTTCGGCACCTGCCAGACGGTCAGCTGCCGGGGGCCTTCCTTGAAGGTCCGCGGCTCCCCGGACGCCGGCGTGTCGCCTGCCAGCGCCTGGGCAGCGCAGACTGTGGTGAGGGCGATGGCGATGACGGACTGCGGAAGCGGCATGGGATTCTCCAGCGGCCAGGCGGTTGGGTGACCAGGCAGTACAGGAAACGGGGCCGGTGCCGGCACTCTATCAATTCCGGCACCCGGTGGTGGCCGCCCGCCTCCGGTCACCGCGGGTGCGCAACCGGGCCCGGCCGAAATGGGGTCAGGTCAAATACCCCTGATCGCTCCGGGCAGGACGCTCTCTGTAACTGTATGATTTAAGAGAGATTGTACGGGTGGGCTTCGCCCTGATCGCCGTGCCCGGGGAAAATGATTGACACGATATCCATTACCGATTATTCAGGATCCCACGTGGGGACTACATCCGGAGCCGGTCGAACCGGCCCCGGAAGCCGCCGGCAAGGCGGGCCAACAACAAGATCCGTTGGAGGATCCCACGATGTTGCCATCTTCCAGAGTCCCGTCTGCCCTCATACCGGGCCGCATCCGCAGCGCGCTGCTCGCTGCTGCATTGTGCGCGGTAGCCCTGCCGGTTCAGGCCATCACCGCAACCTACGACTGGGTTCCCAATGCGGGCCAGGGCGGTTCCGGGTACATGGTGTTCAATTCGGCCCTGATCACGGACCCCGCCAATTTCTCTGCCATCCCGGCCAGTGCGCTCGTTGACCTCTATTACCAGTGGGACAATGGGGCGACGATCAACTTCGCCTCCATCCTGACGAACAATGCGCCGTCCTGGACAGCGTCCGGCGGCTTCCTGATTACGGGCTTTCAGATCACGGCGGCGTCGGTGCCGGCTACGTCGGGAACCTTCAGCCTGCAAATGTCCGCGGGATTGCCCGGCAATCCGGGTCCGGGCTACAACGCCACCAACTCCGGGCTGTACGGTGCCGAGGGCAATGCCGGCCAGTGGGTGCTCAATCCGATTCCGGTGCCCGGGGCGGTCTGGCTCTTCGCTTCCGCCATGGCCGGCCTCGCGTTCGTCCGCCGCCGCAACCCGTAACACCCTGCCGGGTAATCAGCGGGACCCCGCTCCGGCGGGGTCTTTGCTTTCAGGGGCTTCTCCGGCCTCAGGCGAATCCCGCCACGCTGGCGCCGTCGAATACCGGCCCGTCCACGCAGACCCGTTTCATCTGCCGCTCGCCATTGACCAGTACCGGCACCGCGCAGCCGGCACAACCGCCCACGGCGCAGGCCATGAATTCCTCGAGACAGAGCTGGCTCGGCAAGCCGAACTCCCGGGCCAGTCGCTGGGTTGCCCGCAACATGGGTGTGGGCCCGCAGGCATAGACCGTCATGCGCAGGCGTTCGGCGGCTGGCTGATGGGTGATCCAGCTGCGCGCCAGGTCGGTGACGTAGCCCGCGTGGCAACCCGGCAGCCCCGCCAGGCTGGCAAGCCGGCACGGCACGCCCAGGTCCTCCAGTGCCGCGAGACTGCTGGTGGCGTCCGGCGGAATTCCGCTCATCGCCACAGCCGACGGGCGCGTCAGGAAAGGAAAGGGCAGTTCGGATCCGAGGAAGGCGACGGCCGATCCGCCGGCTCCGGGGCGCTGCCGCGCCAGTCTGTCTGCCAGGAACAGCAGGGGCGGGATGCCGACGCCACCGCCGATCAGCAGCGCGACGGAACGGTGCGGATCAGGCCTGAATCCCCGGCCGATCGGGCCGAGCACGCTCAGGGTTTCGCCGGGCTCCGTACCGGACAGTGCCTCGAGGCCCTGGCCCACCACCTTGTAGAGCAATTCGATCCAGCCTTCGCCGGGATCGGTCCGGAGAATCGACAGGGGGCGGCGCATGGGAATCGTGGGTGCGCACTGCAGGTGGACGAAGGTCCCCGGTGTGGCGCTGCGGGCGCACTCCGGGGCCCGCAGTCGGATGATGAACTGCCCGCCCGGGTACGGGTCGTGGCGCAGGACCTCCGCATCGCTGCAGTGGATGGTGCCCCTGTGGGGCCCGTGCGTGTGTTGGGTGGCGGTCATTGGTCCAGCCAGGCCTCTGCAATGACGCAGGCGGCGACCGCGTCTACATCTCCAGCGCGTACTTTGCGGGTGCGGCTGCCGCTCTGGCGCTGTTGCCGCAACCGGTCTTCGGCCTCGGCGGAGCTCAGGCGCTCATCCACCCGGGAAACCGCCAGCGGGTAGCGCGCCGCCAGTGCCTGCGCGAAGCGCTCGGCGGCCGATTCACTGTCCGTTGCTCCGGAGCGGGCGCTGCCCTGCAGGCGTGCCTGAAGGCCATTATACGGAACCCCGACCACGAGCTCGCCGGGTTGCCACTCGCCGACGAGACGATCCACCTCCGCCCAGTCCGGGATGCCGTCCCGGGCCGCAAGCGTCGTGATGGGGGAGGCGAGCCGGGGACTGCGATTGGCCAGAGCGATACCGATCCGGCGCCCGCCGTGATCGAACACCAGTGCCGAACCGGGTGTCGCGCTCAGGCGTGCCCCGCCTGGGAACTCATCATTGAGAGGTCGATGCCGAGCAGCCGGGCGGACTCCCGCCAGCGCAGCTCAAAGGGCGTATCGAACAGGATATGGGGCGCGGCGGGCACGCTGAGCCAGGCGTTCTGCGCGAGCTCGTCCTCGAGCTGGCCGGCCCCCCAGCCCGCATAACCGAGGGCCACCACGGCCCGTCGTGGCCCGTGGCCACTGGCCATCGCTGTCAGCACGTCCTGCGACGTGGTCACGCGAATGGCGTCACTCACGGCCACGGAGGCGTCGAAGTGCTGTTCCGCTGCCGGAGGCTCGTGCAGGACGAAGCCGCGTTCCTGATGCACGGGCCCACCCTGCAGGACCGGCTGGCGGGCGAGTTCGGGATCTGCCGGGTCCAGGGACAACTGCTCGAAGATATTGCCCAGGCTCATGTCCAGAGGGCGGTTGATGACGATTCCGAGCGCCCCCTGGTCGCTGTGCTCGCAGATGTAGGTCACGGTGCGCGCAAAGTTCGGATCCTGCATGGCCGGCATGGCGATCAGCAGGTGCCCGGTGAGGCAGGTGGTGGTCCCGGTCATGGCTCCAGTATCGGGGCGCCGCGGCCGGGGAACAAGGGCGGCCGGGGTCGCTAGAACGCTGCCGCAGTGCGGGCGCGCACCCGGGCGCTCCCTTCCGAAAAGCGCCACTCGTAGGCAAAGCGCAGCACGTCATAGTCGGCCCGGAGCGTCTCCGGGAATGGCTCGAAGGGTGAGGCCAGGCGCAGGATGTCCATGGCTGCCTGATCGAGCCGCGCCTGGCCCGAGGAACTCTGCACCACCACGTCCCGGAGCCGGCCGTCGGCGCCGATGGCCACCTCGAGCACGGGATAGCGGGCGCCCTCATTCACGTGAGCGCTGAAGGGGAAGTTCAGCGTACCCACCTGTTCGACCTTGCGCTTCCAGGTGTTGAGGTAGCCGGCGATCCGTGATTCCCGCGTGTTGGCGCTGATCAGCAGTTCCCGCGGCCGGCTGTCCGGCACGAGGGTCCGGGTGTCAAGGCGACCGACGATATCAATGGCGCTGGTCGGGGACGGCAGCATGCTGGCCTCCACCTGTGGAGCGTGCTCGGGATCGCCGGCGTCCGGCGCGCGCAACTCGGCGTCCCGGGCGAGAAGCAGCTGCTGCCTCTGGCGCACCGGATCGACGAGGCCGGGTCTGGCCTCCCGCTCGCCGCCGTCCCGCGCCGGGCCGAGTCGCGGCGCCGGCAGCGGCAGGCCCGGTGCGGTCAGCAGGGCGTCCTCGGGGGTGGTGTTGCCCGCCCCCGCCAGGTTCTGCTGGGCCAGCAGGACGGCGCCCTCGGGGGGTGCGCGATCTTCGTTCTCGCCGGTGACCAGCACCACTTCCATCGTGCTCGTCAGGCTGTCCCGGTCGGGTGCGCCGGCCGTGAAGCTGATGCCAAGGATCAGGATCCCGTGAAACAGGGCGGCGAGGAACGTGGTGGACGAGAGCCGGTCGCGGGCCGCTCCGGCAGTCCAGGTGGATTGCCGCGCTGCGCCGGCCGCTGCGTCCTGCAACTGTGCCAAGGCTGGATCCCTGCTGCCCGCAATCGATGACCCCTGATTATACGCACCGCCGCGGGCGCCAACGGAGGCAGGTCACAGATCTGCGCTGCCCGACCCGGGCAGCTTGCCGTCATTGCTCTGCCTGAGGCGCATCGCCATGGCCGGAGTCGTCCGGAGGTCGCCCGCCGTGGTGATCAGCAGGGCGTCACGGATGCCGAGTGCGGCACACAGCTCGTCGAAACGCTCGGGCCCGCCAACCATCAGGGCCGTGGCGGCCGCATCGGCCAGTTCCGCATCCCGGGCCACGACGGTCACCCCGGCAGTTGCCCCGCTCGGCTGGCCGCTCCGGGGGTCCAGCACGTGGTGAAACCGGCGCCCGTCCCTGTCGTAGGCCCGCGCATAGTCGCCGGAGGTGGCGGCTGCCTCGCCGTCCGCGAGGGACAGCAGGGCAAAAACGCCCTCGGCCCGCGGGGCCTTGATACCGATCCGCCAGGCCCGGCGACCGCCCTGCGGCAGCGGCCGCTCACCGAGCGCAAGCACGCTGCTGCCACCGAGATCGACCAGCGCATCGCGAATTCCACGCCTTCCCAGCAGTCCGCGGATGCGTTCCAGGGCCGTGCCCTTGGCAATGCCGCCGAGGTCGATGCACAGGGGGCGGCGCGGTATCAGGCGCGACCCTTCAAGGTCGAGGTCCGCGAGAGTGCCCTGGTGGCTGCGCACGGACTGCACTTCCGACTCCGGGGGTGGGCCGGTACTGGCGGCCAGGTTTTCCTCCCGGTCGAACTGCCACAGGCGCACCAGGGCACAGACTGCGGGATCGAAGAGTCCGCCGCTCAGTGCATGGATGTCCCGGGCCCGGGCAATGATGGCCGCCAGGTCCGCGCTCACCGTCACGGCTTCGCCCCGGCCGAGCACCGCGTTGGCCCTGGCCAGTTCCCCGGTGCCGTAGGCGTACCAGTCGTTCTCCACGCCGCGGAGGAATGCCCCGATCTCGTCGGCCGCGGCATCGCGGTCGCGTCCGGTGCCCGGGAGTTCAAGCCGTACCGTGGTGCCGAAGGCGGGAAATTCCCGGGTGGTGGCGGGTTCTGCCCCGCTGCAGCCCGTGAGCAGCAGGCAGGCGGCAAGTCCGCCCAGCCGGAGCACGCCGTTCAGGCCGGGGGTGACCGCCGGGCGGGACGGCTGCCAAGGCGGGCCTCCAGGGCGTCGAAGAGGCCGGCCGCCACGTCCAGGCCGGCCTGCTTCTGCAGTTCGCGGATCCCGGTGGGGCTGGTTACATTGATCTCGGTCAGGTAATCCCCGATGACGTCGAGGCCGGCAAAGATCACGCCCCGCTCGCGGAGCACCGGGCCCACCTGGCTGCAGATCCAGCGATCCCGGTCCGTGAGTTCACGGACCTCAGGCTGGGCCCCCGCCACCAGGTTGCCGCGATTGTCATCGGGCGACGGGATCCGGGCCAGCACCCGGCTCACGGGTTCGCCATCCACGAGAATGATGCGCTTGTCGCCCTGGCGAATCTCGGGGATGTAGCGCTGGGCCATCGCGTGAATCGTGCCGTAGTCCGTCAGGGTCTCGAAAACCACATTGGCGTTGTTGTCGCCCTGGGCCAGCACGAAGATCGAGCGGCCGCCCATGCCGTACAGGGGCTTGACCACGATGCGGCCGTGCTCGGCGAGAAAGGCCCGCATGTCCGTCATGGAGCGCGTGATCAGCGTATCCGGGCAGCACTGGGGAAACCAGGCCGTGAAGACCTTTTCGTTCATGTCCCGGAGGCTGGCCGGCCGGTTTACCACCAGCACGCCGCTCTCCTCCGCCCGCTCGAGAATATAAGAGGTATAGATGTATTCGGTGTCGAAGGGCGGATCCTTGCGCATCAGGATCAGGTCGAGGCGGTCAAGGGGCATCTCCTGCGGGGCGTCCAGCTCGAACCAGCCGGTCTGTGCGTCCCTGACCCGGAGCGGACGGCCAAGGCCCTGTGGTGTTCCGTTGCGCAGGCGGATGCTGCCCTGCTCGAAGTACCACAGGATGAAACCCCGGTGTTGCGCCTCGAGCAGCATGGCGAGGGTGCTGTCCTTGGCCGGGTTGATCCCGGCGATCGGGTCCATCAGCACGCCGAGCTGCAAGCCACTCATCTGTCGATCTCCACGTTCTGTTACACGCGCGGGCTGAAGGGCATCCGGCCGGTTGTGCAGGCACAGGGCTGATTTTGCGACGCCGTGCCTATTCTGGCCTGCTGGTGCTGAAATGGCACGGAGGGGCGGAGTATCATGCGTTCGCGACGCGTTTGATGGGTTCGGGCGGTCGCGCGGGGCACGGGGCACGATCCGGGGCGGAAATCGGGGCAGGCAAAGCTCCCATCCGGTCGCGTGGCCGGTCCCCTGCGGTTATGTTAAAAGTTCGCGGAGGAGCCGACATACCTATGCCTGGCCTGGAGATGCGCGTGACCGACAGTGCCACCCCGGCAATGCAGGGACTCAAGGTCCTCGTCATTGATGACAGCAAGACGATCCGGCGCACCGCCGAGACCCTGCTCTCCAAGGAAGGCTGCACGGTCTATACCGCCGTGGATGGCTTCGACGCCCTGGCCAAGATTGCGGACTACCGGCCGGACATCATTTTCGTGGACATCATGATGCCGCGGCTGGACGGCTACCAGACCTGTTCCCTGATCAAGCACAACCGCACCTTCCGGGAGACGCCGGTCATCATGCTGTCGAGCAAGGACGGGCTGTTCGACCGGGCCCGCGGACGGATGGTCGGCTCCGAGCATTACCTGACCAAACCCTTCACCAAGGACGAACTCCTGGGCGCCATCACGCGCCAGGTGACCCGCTGACACGGAGTGCCCGGCCGGCTTGCCGGGGCGCGATTGCCGGGAGAGTGGCATGGCACTGGTACTGATTGCCGACGATTCACCGACCGACCAGCTGATCCTGGCCCGCATCCTCGAGAAGCACGGTTTCGAGACGCTGGTGGCGAGCGACGGCGCCGAGGCCATTGCGCTGGCCAGGGAGCGTGCCCCGGACGTCATCCTCATGGATATCGTGATGCCCGGCATGAACGGCTTCCAGGCCACGCGGCAGCTGGTTCAGAACCCGGCCACGGCGGACATCCCCATCGTGATCATCTCGACAAAGACGCAGGAGGCCGACCGCGTCTGGGGGCTGCGCCAGGGCGCTGTCCGCTACCTGACGAAGCCTGTCAGCGATCAGGATCTGGTTTCAGCCGTGCGCGATGCACTGAAGGGTGCGGGCTGAGGCATTCATGGGCGCGCCGGCACACAGCGCTCTGGGGAACCTTCGGGAGCACCCGTTCGAGCTGCTCCAGGAACTCGAGCGGCGCGCGCGCGCCGCCGCGGCCGGGGCCCACGGTGACGACGAGGCCATCAGTGAATGGGTGGGTATCGGTTTTCGCCTGGGCAGCGAGCGCTTCGTGGTTGCCCGGGAGGAAGTCCGGGAGATCCTGATGGTGCCGCCGGCGATCACCCGGGTGCCAGGTGCCCGTCCCTGGGTGCGGGGGCTCGCCAACGTGCGCGGGCACCTGCTGCCGGTCATGGACCTGCGCGAATTCCTCGGCTCGGGTATCGGCGGGTCCGAGCGGGCGGCCCGGGCCCTGGTGGCGAACAGCAGTGAGTTCCCGGTGGGCCTGATCGTTGATGAAGTGTTCGGATTCCGGCGGTTCCTGGATCGGGAACTGACAGCGGAGACACCGTCCACGGCGATTCGTGCCGACCGGTTTCTGGCCGGGACCTTCCGCCGGGGTGCGGAGGTCTGGCCGGTTTTCAGCCTGGCGAGGCTGCTGGATGCCCGGGAATTCCAGCGCGCCGCCGGTGAGTGAAGTTCGCAGGAACAAAGCGAGTCAAAAATGACAGAACAGTCTGGTGGAATGCGCCTCCTGCCCGGTTTGGGTGTCGGTCTGGTCCTCGTTCTGGTGGCCGCCCTGGCGCTGGTCCTGCTGCGGCCGGGTGAGGCGCCGCGTGGTGCGGCCCCGGTGCCCGGTGCCGCCGCCTTCGCCGAGGCCCATGCCGCCTACCGCCTCGCCGGCGGAGCGCTGCGGGGCGATCCTGCGGCCTTCGAGGCGCTGGCCGGGGCTGAGAGCCGCCTGGCTGCCGCCGACCTGACGGGCGTGGATGCGGAGAACCGCCGCCGTCTCGGGCAGGTGCAGGCCAGCCTCAAGACCATCACGTCGGGACGGGCAGAGCTGGTGGGCCTCAGGGCCGCCGCCGACCGCGCCGACCGGATCTTTCCGGCCCTGGCCGCGCAGATCGAGGCACTGGCATCGTCGGCCGGCCTGCGCACCCAGCCCGCGGCCATCGCCCAGCTGGAGCGCCTGCGGGCCCTGGCGGACGGCGTGCGTCGCGAGCTCCGCGGCATGTCGGGTGGCAGCGTGCCAGCGGGCGCCCAGGGGCCTGCCCTGCTCGATGCCGACATGGTCATGGGCCGCATCGTCCGGGGGCTCGGCGAGGGCGACACCGCGCTGGGCCTCAGCCCCGTGACCGGTGCGGCCGCCGTCGAGGCGCTGGATGCGCTCCGCCAGCAGGTGGCGGCGCTCAGCAAGACGCTGCGGGATGTGCTCGCGAGCGGCGATCGCCTGGGAGCCCTGCTGCAGTCCGTCGCCCAGCTCGACAGCCAGATTGCCGGGCTGCCGGTCGCGGTGGTGGCGAGCGGACGTGGTGCTGCCGCCACCAGCCTGCCCGCCATGGTCACCGCGGGCCTGCTGGCCATTGGCCTCGCCCTCGCCCTCGGCATGGTCTGGATCTACAAGCGCCTGGCGGATACCCGCCGGGAGACGGCCCGGCAGACGGCCCAGAGCGAACGCAACCAGCAGGCGATCCTGACCCTGCTGGACGAGATGAGCAGCCTTGCCGATGGTGATCTCACCGTCCACGCGACGGTCACCGAGGACATCACGGGCGCCATCGCCGATTCCATCAACTACGCGATCGAGGCGCTGCGCGAACTGGTCACCACCATCAACGAAAGCGCCATCCTCGTGGACGGAGCGGCCAAGCAGACCGAGAGCTCCGCCCGCCAGCTGGCGGCCGCCAGCGAGGCCCAGTCCAAGCAGCTCGAGTCAGCCTCGCGGGCCATCAGCCGGATGGCGTCGTCCATCGAGGAGGTTTCCGGTAATGCCGAGCGGTCCTCGGACGTGGCCCGGCACTCGGTGGATGTGGCCCACAAGGGTGGCGATGCCGTGCGGCGCACCATCGAGGGCATGAACGCGATCCGGGAAACCATCCAGGAAACTTCGAAGCGCATCAAGCGCCTCGGCGAGAGCTCGCAGGAGATCGGCAATATCGTCGAGCTGATCAACGATATTGCCGACCAGACCAATATTCTCGCCCTGAACGCCGCCATCCAGGCGTCGATGGCGGGTGAGGCGGGTCGCGGATTTGCCGTGGTGGCCGACGAGGTGCAGCGCCTTGCCGAGCGCTCGGCAAATGCCACGAAGCAGATCGAGTTCCTGGTGCGCACGATCCAGGCGGACACCAACGAGGCCATCGTGTCCATGGAGCGCAGCACCACCGACGTGGTGGGCGGCGCGCTGCTGGCCGAGAATGCCGGGGCCGCGCTCGAAGAGATCGAGCAGGTCTCCAACCAGATCGCGGCACTGGTGCAGAACATCTCGAGTTCGGCCCGCGAACAGGGCAAGGCGGCTTCAGCCGTGACCCGCGGCATGGACGTGCTGCAGGAGATCAATTCGGAGACCGCAGCCAGCACCAGCGCCACGACCAGCGCGATCAGCAAGCTGTCGGAGCTCGCGACGCAGCTGCGGCGCTCGGTGGCCGGTTTCCGGCTGCCGCCGGTGACGGCGATCCACCGCCAGGGACATGCGGTCGCCGGGGCTGAAGACCGCCAGGCAGGCCAGAAGGACGATGAACCGGGCGCGGATCCGTCGGTGCACACCGAAACGTCGCGCTTTGCCGAGCCGGTGTCCTTCGTGAGCAAGCGCACCGCGTGATCGTGGCCGCCATCCCCGGGCAGGAACTGATGGTCGATCCGGCGCCACAGCCGTTGCAGCTGGTGGGCGATGAACTGGCCGTCACCCTCAATGAGGCGCGGGCCCTGCTCGAGCAGTTTGCCGAGGGGGACACCGGCAGCGAGCCGCTCGAGCGCTGCGTGGCGCTGCTGCACTCCGCCCGGGGCGCCCTGCAGATCACCGAGACCTGGGGCGCCAGCCTGCTCGCCGAGGAGATGGAGCAGACCTGCAGGCACCTGCTGAAGACCCGCAGGGACGGCCCGACCGGCGATGCGATCGAGGCGCTGTCACGGGCCGCCGTGCAGCTGCCGGCCTATGTGGAACGCATTCGCGACGGCGGCCGGGACGTGCCGCTGGTGCTCCTGCCGCTGCTGAATGACCTGCGGGCTGCACGGGGTCGCCCGCTGCTGTCGGAAAGCACGCTGCTGCTGCTGAACGTGGCGCCCGGTGCCCTGCAGGGAGGGCGGCCGCGGGCCGTTGACGGCCGTGTCTCGCCCCGCACGACCCCGCCGCAGTCGGCAACCGGTGAGGACGTGTCGGCGCTGGCCCGCAGCCTGCGGCCCCGCTTCCAGCTCGCGCTGCTCGGCTGGATACGGGGCGAGGGCGGTGTCGATGCGCTGGCCCGGCTCCAGGAAGTCGTTGCGCGCCTCGAGGCTGCGGCCGCCAGCGACGTGGTGCATCAGCTGTGGTGGGTGACCGGCGGCGTGCTCGAAGCGCTGGCGGACCGGGGCATCGAGTCCGGGGTCTCGGTCAAGCGCCTGATCGGCCAGGCCGACCGCGAAATGAAGCGCCTGCAGATGCTGGGTGAGCGCAAATTCGCCGCGCAGCCTCCGGCTGACCTGGTCAACAACCTGCTGTACTACGTGGCCCGGGCCAGCAGCAACGGTGCCCGGGTGAGCGCCATCCGCGACGCCTTCAACCTGACGGGCCTGATTCCCGGCGATGAGCAGATCGAGCAGGCGCGTCAGAGCCTGGCCGCACCCAGCGTCAAGCTCATGCAGACGGTGGCCGCCGCGATCCGCGAGGACCTTGCCCGCGTCAAGGATGTGCTCGACATCTATGTGCGCACCGGCATGGAGCGCGTCGAGGAGCTGGCGCCGCAGGTTGAGCTGCTGAAGAAGATCGGCGATACGCTCGGGGTGCTGGGGCTCGGTGAACTGCGCGAGATCGTGCAGATGCGCCGTGTCGATCTCGAGGATCTCATTGGCCGCAACCAGCAGCCGGACGAGGCGGCGCTGGTGGCGATGGCCACCGCACTCCTGCAGGTCGAGGACCGTCTTGAACAGCAGCTGATCGGGCTCATCGTGCCGGACAGCCGCGCGGCGCCTGCCGACGGCGAGGCCCGGGAAGACCCGGACCGGGCCGCCGTGACCCCGGTAGTCATGCGGGAGTGCCTTGCGAACCTTGCCCGGGTGAAGGAAGCGATCACGCTCGTGACCGAGCGGGCCGGTGACGGTGCCGCGCTGGACGCCATACCGAACCTGCTGCGGGGCATTACCGCGGCCCTGCTGATCGTCGAGAAGGAGCGGGCCGGACGGGTTGCCGAGCGGATAGCGGTCGCTGCTGGCGAGGTCGTGCAGCGCGGCGGTGACGACGCGCGGGCTGCGCTCGAGCGCCTCGCCGATGCAATCGTCAGCCTGGAGTACTACATGGAAACGCTCCAGGCCGGCCGCCGCGCGCCGGACTGGATGCTCGACAACGCCGCGCGCAGCCTGGACGCCCTGGTATTGCCCGCTGCGGTCAGCCCGGCGCTGGAAGCGCTGCCGCCCCCGGTGCCCGAGGACCTGCCGGCCACGCTGGTCATCGAGCGGGATGCTGTCCCCGAGAGCCTGCCGTCGGCCCGGATGCCCTCAGCCGATCGGCCAGTGGTGACGGATCAGGGAGCGGGGATCGATCCGGACATTCTCGAGCTGTTCATCGAGGAGGCCCGCGAGGCCATCGAGTCCATCAACAGCCAGTTTCCGGCCTGGGAGATGGACGAGGGCGAGCGCGAGTCGCTGCTGGTCATGCGCCGGGCCTTCCACACGCTGAAGGGCAGCGGCCGGATGGTCGGGGCCGAACTCATCGGCGATTTCTGCTGGAGCGTCGAGCAGCTGCTGAACCGGATCATCGACGGCACCTTGCAGCGCAGTCCGCCGGTCGTCGATCTGCTGCGCCGGGCCATCCCGGCGGTCGGCGAGCTGCTGGAACAGCTTGAAGTCGGTCAGCCGCCTGCCAGCGATATTGCCGCGCTGATGGCCGAGGCCGGGGAGCTGGCCAGACCCGCTCCGGCGCCCGTGCCCGAGCCCCCGGTGGGCAGCGACGACGCCACCGAGGTGCTGCCGATGTTTGAGCTGGACGGTGCGCTCGCCCCGTCCACGGCGCCGCCCGTGGCCAGTGTGCCGGCGCAGGCCGAAGCCGTGGACACTGACGCCACGCTGCTCGCGAGGCCGCCGCCGGTGCTGGGCGCGGACGAGGCGACCCTGGTGGTCCGCCTGCCCGACATGCTCGGCCCGGATGACGCGACGCTGGTGGCGCGCCTCCCGGAAGGCCTGCCGGCCGCGGGACTCGGCCCCGACGACGCGACGCTCATCGCGACGCTGCCGCCCATCGAGCCTGCCGCACCCGCCGAGGCAACCGCCGCAGCACCCGCCGAGGCACCGGGCATGGATCCCGTGCTCCTCGACATCCTCTCGCGGGAAGTCGCGCTCCATCTGGGCGTGTTGCAGGATTTCACCAAACGTGCGGGCGAGGCCATGGCCCAGCCGCTGCCGGAGGCCGTGTTCCGCGCCTGCCACACGCTGCAGGGCAGCCTGACGATGGCCGGTGTGACCGAAGCCGTCGAGCTGGCGGCCACCCTCAATGACCTGATGGGCGTGCTCTATGCGGCCCACCTGCCGGCCGACGCGGAAGTCATCGCGGCATCCGGGGAGGCCGCTGCCGCCATTGCGGCCATCGTCGACCGGCTTCGCGATCCTTCCCTGCCCGGCACCGATACGGGCGGGGTAACCGGGTGGCTGCACGTCCTGCTCGCTGCCGCCACCGAACGGGCGGCGGCGCTGTCGGCGGAACCCACCGATACCGGCACCGTCTCCATCCAGCTGCCGGTGCTCAGCGAGGAGGACTTCCAGGCGGCGGCAGCCGACCTGGAGGTGGCCGCGCCCTGGTCCGGCGAGGCGACGGTTGAAGAGCCGCCACCCGCCGGCGAGCCTGCTGTTTCAGAGACGCCATCCGCCACGCCCACGTCCCACTGGGATCCGGAGGTGGCGGCGATCTTTGCCGAAGAAGCCGGCGAACTGCTGGAAGCTTGTGACGCTGCCGCCGGCCGCCTCGCTGCCGGGGAGCAGCCGGAGCAGGCGCTGGCCGAGCTGCAGCGCGCCCTGCACACGCTGAAGGGCGGCGCCCGCATGGCCGGGCTGTTCCCGATGGGGGACCTCAGCCACGAGCTGGAGACGCTGCTGCTCCGGATCAGTGACGGTCAGCTGCCCCGGTCGGACGCGGCCGCCGCCGTGGTGCAGGCCACGCTGGATGAACTGCATGTGCTGCGGGACGCGATTTCCTCGGGGGTTTCGGCCGAGCCTTCCCCGGGCCTGCTGGCACGGCTCGCGGCCGTCCTGCGGGGCGAGGAAGCGGCCGGACTGCTTGCCGCGGTGCCGGCGGCGATCCCGGCCGGTGAGCCGGAGCCCGAAACCGGCCCGGTGCCGGAGATCGAGCCGGAACCTGAACCGGCACCCGTGCCCGAACCCGGGGTCCCGGGCTTCCTGCTGCCGGCATCCTTTGGCCAGGATGACGGGACCGCCACCGTGCCGGTCGCTCCGGCCGGTCTCGAAGCCCTGGCGGGCGCCGGTGCGCCGGCCTTGCCGCCGGCCCTTCCGCCGGCCCTGGAACGCCTGGGCGAGCTCGCCCGTGCGCTTGCCGAACCGCCCCGCCTGGACGGCCCGGCTGCCGACGTGCCGGTCTTGCCGGGCGATGCCGAGCCTGCCCGTGTGGCCGGCCTCGGCGAGCGGCGCGCCGAGGCCCGCGATTT